>ENA-OQCS01000042-OQCS01000042.1-human-gut-metagenome-genome-assembly--contig:-NODE-42-length-48923-cov-3.707845_pt1 | contig 48923 bp, 59 predicted proteins | sample MGYA00242757_ERZ504575 | MGnify/ENA primary metagenome ERZ504575 (study PRJEB26092, sample SAMD00036297) | human gut metagenome | host: Homo sapiens | study: EMG produced TPA metagenomics assembly of... | reverse complement strand
GATTTATGTATAGCAGTGAAGATCTTGAAAGGTTTTACTTTCAGTACCAGACCGAGGCTTTGCCTCATGGAGAATCTCTCCAATCGTTTTGTGTTAAGAACAAAGTTCCTTATAACATCTTTCAGAATGGTACAGGGATACCCGGAAAAAAGTAGTTGAAGTCCAGGTTGATGGTGTTCCTGTAATCGGTCATGAGGAAAAATCCAGTGCCATTGATCAATCTCAACCGGTATCACCAGGCAGAATGATCACCCGGTTCGTATTTGGGTTGAGATTCGTATCAGCAATGGCTTGCATTTGTCCCAAAAGAATTTAAGCTACCCGGATTTGGTTCGTATGGTAGAGAAACTGGAGGGTTATGTTGAGTGTTACCGGTCTGAATCATTTTTATTATGTCCGTGATTTTATCGATATGCGTTGTAAGCACAGCCGTGTGCTGTCTGTCATTCGTGAACGGCTTCACCGTGAGCCCAATGATGGAGACGTCTTTATAGTCATGTCTCGCAATCGCAGAATAGTCCGTATGTTTTCATTTGATAATCGTTCATATAGTCTGTTCGAAAAGAAGTTTGTGGCAGGCTATCAGTTCATGAAGGTGGAGCGGAACGGAGCAGATACTGTTTATCGGATTGCCTGGAAGGACGTGGTTTTGATTCTTGAGAATCCTATAGTTAAAACATTAAAAATCAGATAATCAATCTATTTATCCACTTGCGGTTTTGTGATTATTTTATTACCTCTAATGCTGTAAATCAAAGGTTTAAGTATGATCGATCTGCAAGATATAATTACAACAAAACGAGAGTTGTTGAGTAGGGAAACCTACTCACGCAACCCTATAAATTATAGTGCAGGTATGGCAGAGGATCAGAAAGAGCGATACATACAATACCTTGCCGAACAGAATCAGGATCTTCGGTTGACAAGTGATGCCATGAAGCTTGTTTTGGAGGATTTTATGGCTCAGATGAAGGATCTGAAGGCTCAGGTGTCCTCTATGGAATCGAAACATGCTGACCTTGAAAATCGGTTATCGGAAGAGCATAAACTTCGCAAATCGGCTGAGCGTAAGATAAAATCACTTCAAGAAAAACTTGATTATGCCTATCAGGAACGTTTTTGGTGATAGACGTCAAAAGATACAATCTAAAGCTAAAACAAGTGATTCAGACCGCCGGAAGGAGAAAGATGATTATGATGGAACCGATGATACGCTTCGTACGGATTCGGTTGATCATGCTCCATCTCAAGAGGTAAAAGAGTCTTCCAGGAAAGAGCGTGATTTATCCAATCGCCCTGACGGTTATAAAAGGATGGGAGTAGTTGGAGAGGCGACAGAGCATCCTTCCGATTTGACAAAGGTTCCCGGTCGCCTCATTGAAAGAAGAATGGTACGGGTATTCAGTTTTCGTACTTTCCTGACGGAAGAATGTTTTGAGATGGTTCATTATGCAGAGCCTGGTAAAAAGCCGAAGTGGGGCTATTTCCCTTCTGAAGGCCATCCGGAGGTAGTAACCAGTTTTGAAGGCACTAGGCCACTCCTGAATTTCTGCAGCTATTGCCTATGAAGTTTATGTAAAGAATGTGACTTTTGGTCTTCTTCACCAATGGCTGACAGATATGGGCATGACCATTTCTAAAAACACGTTGCGCAACTGGCTTAAGAAAGGTAAGACATACCTGGACGAACTGGTTTGTGTATTGAAGTCTATAGCTTTGGAAAAAGATTCGATTGTGAACTGCGACGAGACCTGGTGTAAAGTGCGTAAATACGATCACTATAAGAAGTGCTACATTTGGGTTCTGGTCAACAAGGCCCGGAAAACAGCCATTTTCTTCTATGAGAATGGCTCGCGTGGTCGTGATGTACTTACAGACTTTTTGGGCGATGCAGAATTGAAGAGTATAATGTCCGACGGATACAATGCTTATGTATTTATCGGCAATGAGCTGAAATCAGCCCGGTTTAAAGATACTGTCCACCAGGTTTGTATGTCTCATGCCAAGAACAAGTTTGTCAAGGCTTCCAATCAGGGTGGTGAACCGACTGCAGAACGCTTTTCCGAAATTTTAAAGGAGTTCTTTATGAGGGAGCGTAAATACGATGATGCCGGATTAACTCCCAAGGAAAGGTTTCAAGAAAGGCAAAGCTTGGAAACGAAGGAACTCCTAATAGAGCTGCGCAGTTTGTTAGATAGTGAACAGTCAAAGGATTCAGAATTTAGAAGCCGGTATTATAAAGAAGCTCTCAATTATCTGAACCGGTTCTGGAAAGAGATCTTTGCTTACCTGGATGATGGTGAATTACCGATAGACAACAACCTGGCTGAGCGAACCATTCGAAAGCTGACCACTCAACGCAACAATTCACTTCATTATGGTAGTGATGCCGGTGCAGAGATGGCAGCAACTTATCACAGTGTGATAGGAACGGTAAAGCTTCATGGCAGTTCTATCTGGAACTTCATCGGAACTTTTTTTCAAAAATATCTTTAACGGGTGCAGGGATTATGTTAACATGGTTCCTGACAAAATCACTTTGCTGCCAGCCAATGTTAAATTCAAGACTAATTAATTAACAAAACTCGGTTTAGGCACTGAAAAGTGCCTTTCGAAGGGGGATGCCCTAAATTGAGTGCTTACGACTATGAATAATCTTCATTTTATAAAATGGGTATTTAGTAATAGAAATTATACTGATATAATATATCGTTTAATTTCCTTATTTCTAGGATATCCATTATTGTTACTTTCATACTTAATTCCAAGAAGTAAGAGAAAATGGGTTTTGGGATATAAAGTGGGTTTTACGGACAATGTGAAATATTTATATAGATATTTATATAAATATGAGAAAACAGTAATTCCTATTTGGATATCTTCTAATAAATCGGAAATATTGTTATTAAGAGAAAAAGGTATTAATGCATATTATAGATGGAGTTTATATGGGCTATATCATTGTTTGACATCCTACTATTATATTTTTTCTTCTCATTTATCAGATATTAATTATTGGACTTCGGGAGGATGCTTTGCTGTAAATCTATGGCACGGTGTTGGAATAAAAAATTGAGTTTGCAACAACTGTTGGCATTGATTCTAAGATATATGTAAAAATATATTTAATCGTATTTTATTTCCTTATTTATTTCGTAAGCCTGATTTATTCCTTTCTACTTCAGTGTTTATGTCAATGCATTTTTCTAAATGCTTTCAAATAGATATACGTAAATGTCTTAATTTGGGATATCCTAGATGTGAGTTATTCTTTTTAAATGCAAATTTAATAAAGAAATATGTAGAAGAATATGAACCGCAAGGAGTTAATAGGCTGATAAAGGATATACAAGAATTTTCCCATACTATTATTTATATGCCAACTTTCAGAGATGACCAATCTGATTTTATGTTAGCCTCAGGTATTAATTTGGATTTATTGAATGATTTTTTGGAGAAACGTGATGAACTTTTTTTATTTAAGTTACATCCTGCCACTGTAGTATCTAATGTTTCAAGTATATTTTCTAACATTCGTTTCTTAGATAAGGATGTAGATGTTTATCCAATATTACCATTTACGGATTTACTAATAACAGACTATTCTTCTATTTTTTACGATTATTTGTTATTGGATAAAGGTATTGTTTTATTCCCTTTTGATTATGAAAAATATATTTGTCAATGTAGGGATTTGGCTTTTGATTTTGATGATTATACTCCAGGTGTTCGAGCCTATAGTTTTGATTCATTAATGGAAATATTATCTGATTGGAATTATGGTAATAGTTTGACTACTGAACAAAACAGAATAAAAAAAATATTTTGGGGAGATATTCCGATGCAAATTCATGTAAGGTATTAACTCGTTATATTATAAATAATGGTAGCAGTAATAATGTCGATTTATAAAAATGATAAATTGATATATGTAGCACAATGTGTTGACAGTTTGCTAAAACAAACATTCAAGGATTTTCATGTTTATGTTCAATATGATGGAGTTGTTGAAAGTGGTATAGAACACTTCTTCATGGAGTTAAATGATAGTCGGTTTCATGTTTATGGTAGAGATGAAAATTATGGGTTGGCATATTCATTGAATGAGTTGTTAACTATTGTACTATCTAAAGGGTATGATTACGTTCTCCGTATGGATGCTGATGATATTTGTCTTTCAAATAGATTTGAAAAACAAATAATCTATATGAACAATCATAAAAATATAGATATATGTGGAGGACATATTGAAGAAATGGATGAAAACAAAAAATCTATAGGGGTTATAAGATATCCTCTATCACATGATGAAATGAAATGTTTCTTTGGGAAAAGAAACCCATTGGCACATATGAGTGTTATTTTTAGAAAATCTTATTTTCATAAAGCAGGTTTATATCCCGTTGATACGGATAAAGATGAAGATACAATATTTTGGCTAAATGGTTTTTTATCAGGATGTAAGTTTGCCAATATAGATGAAGTGTTGGTACGGGTACGTGTAAATAAGGATTTTTATTTAAGAAGAAATGGTTTATCAAAAAGTCTATCTGATTTGAAAAATAGATGTCTTGTTATTAGAAAACTGAACTTATCATATGTGAATTATATATTTGCTTGTGCTCGTTTTGTTATATTTATTATTCCTATCCCTCATGTAACTCAATTTGCTTATAAGTTTTTAAGATAATTTTACAAGATTGAATGTTTATCAAATCTCTCTTTGACCGTGGTGCATCACTCTTCGGTTTAATCTTTTTATTCCCGGTTTTAATTATAATCAGCATTTTGATTCGTATCAAGATGCCCGGAGGTCCTGTCATATTTAAACAGAAAAGAGTTGGACAATATGGGCGGTTGTTTACGATGTATAAGTTCCGTTCAATGACTGTCGCCCATTCTGGAAGTTCATTTCTGTAAAAGGAGAGAGTCGTATCACTCCGTTAGGAGCAGTACTCCGGAAATATAAATTGGATGAATTGCCGGAGTTATGGAATGTGTTGATTGGTGACATGAGTTTCGTTGGCCCTCGTCCCGATGTTCCCGGTTATGCTGATAGGCTTGAGGGGGAGCATCGGAGAATACTTCTCTTAAAACCCGGCATTACCGGCCCCGCAAGTTTAAAGTATCGGAACGAGGAAGAATTATTGGCAGAACAGAAGGAACCTCAAAATATAATGATGAGTTTTTGTTTCCGGACAAAGTGCGGATAAATATTGAATATTTGGATAGTTGGTCTTTTTGGAATGACATCAAAATCATCATTTACACAGTGCTTGGGAAAGATTTATAAAATCCTTTCTTTCCTTTTTATTCCCCACTACGTGAGGAAATCGAATCATTAGAATAATCACATATATTTTATGGATAAGAGAATTTATCTTTGCCTCGCTCACATGAGCGGCAAGGAGATGGGCTTCATACAAGAAGCTTTCGATACGAACTGGGTGGTTCCACTCGGTCCGAACGTAAGCGGCTTTGAACAGGATTTGGAGGCTTTTGTAGGTGAGAATAAGCATGTGGTGGCTTTGTCTGCCGGTACGGCTGCTGTACACTTGGCTTTGGTGGCTTGTGGAGTGGGACAGGGTGATGAAGTGATGGTGCAGAGTTTTACGTTTTGCGCATCGAGCCATCCTATGACTTATCTGGGTGCTACTCCTGTGTTTGTGGACTCAGAAGGGGATACCTGGAATATGGATCCGCAGCTGCTGGAAGCGGCAATCAAAGACCGCATCGCTAAAACTGGTAAGAAACCAAAGGCTATTGTCCCGGTTTATCTATATGGTATGCCAGCCAAGTTGGATGAAATAATGGCTGTGGCGGAGAAGTATGGCATTCCGGTGATTGAGGATGCTGCGGAAGGTTTCGGCAGTAGGTACAAAGGACGGGTTTGTGGTACGTTTGGCAAATATGGTGTGCTGTCTTTCAATGGCAACAAGATGATAACCACCAGCGGTGGCGGTGCTTGATTTGTCCGGATGCGGAGGCAAAGAAGGAGGTTATGTTCTATGCCACACAGGCACGTGAGGCTTATCCTTATTATCAGCATGAGAAGATAGGCTATAACTATCGCATGAGTAACATTTGTGCGGGTATCGGTCGCGGCCAGATGACGGTGGTGGATGAGCACATAGCACACCATAAGCATCTGTGCGGTCTGTATCGTGAGCTGTTGGCCGATGTGGAGGGAATCACGCTTCATGAGAATCCTTCCGGACGTTATGACAGCAACTATTGGCTGAACACGGTACTGCTTGACGGGAATCTGCATGTGAGAGGTGAGGAGGATGCCTACCGTGAGACAGTGAAAGGTGCCGTTGGTGGTGCTGCGGGTGTTACTCATGAGTCAGTGAATGCCCATACTTCTTGTGAGCCTAACCGTAATGTGGAGGCCATGCGTGTTTGTTTGGATAAAGCCGGTATCGAGAGCCGTCCCTTATGGAAGCCCATGCATCTCCAGCCGGTTTATGCGGCTAATCCTGCCTATGTGAATGGTGTCAGTGAGGGCTTGTTCAAGCGTGGTCTTTGCTTGCCGAGCGGTCCTTATGTGATGGATGAGGATGTGAGATACATAGTAGATGAAATGAAGAATTGTATATTGTAGAAATATTTTTTGTTGATTTATAGCACTTTATCACTTTTCTCAGAAAAACTACTCCCAAGCACCTTTTTTCTTTGGCTACATAGTTTTTAATCCTCACCTTTGCATCGTTGATCAACGAAACGTGTGAATAGGAAAATGAATTTAAATCTCTAAAGAAAAGTATGAGTGTAATTTTCAGGACGGTGGAGAGACCGTCGGACCCCAGGGTTGAAAACTCTCCCAAGAAGTATTATCCGCAGTTGGTGACATTGGGGCAAAGCGTGGATTTGGCGTTTATTGCACAGAAGATGCAGGACCGCTCTTCTCTGTCTATCGGTGACATCAAGAGTACGATGCAGAACTTTGTGGAAAAGCTGAAAGAGCAGTTGCTGGAAGGAAAGACGGTTAATATAGCCGGGCTGGGTGTCTTTATACTGGCAGCCAAATCGAAAGGTGAGGAAAAGGCTGATGACGTGACAGCCAAGAGTGTGGAGAGCGTCCGTATCTGTTTTCAGGCGAATAGGGAACTGAAGATATCGAAGGCTGCTACCCGTGCTGGAGAAAGGCTGGATTTGGTGAGTTTGGATGATTATCTTAAGGGGAAGACTTCTACAGATGGCGGCTCCGGTTCGGAAGGAGGAGGCTCGGATTCGGATGGAGACCAAGGTGAGAATCCACTGGGATAACAGTAGCGATGAATTATTAATCAGATAATGGATAATCTTTATGAAGAAAACGTGGAATGTGATTTTGAAACTTATTATTGCCGTAGCGAGTGCTGTGGCAGGTGTGATTGGCGGACAGACAATGATGTTTTAGTCCGATAGGATTTGATAAATAAAAATGAGAAGAGCTGCTGGCAGGAAATCTGTCGGCAGCTCTTTTTTTAATCCTTGTATGCTTCTTCGTGTACCCCCGCTACTGCTCGTCCGCTGGGGTCGTTCTTTCCTTGGAAAGAGGCGTCCCATGCCAGCGCTTCGGCGGTGGAGCATGCCACACTGGGTACGCTGGGAACACTCCGGGCTGCGCTTTCACTGGGGAAATGCTCTTCGAAGATGGTGCGATAGTAATACTCTTCCTTATTTTGCGGGGTATGTATCGGGAAGCGTTCGGCGGCATGTGCCATCTGTTCGTCGCTGACGGCAGCGGCAGTGACGGCTTTCAGCGTATCAATCCAACTGTAGCCCACACCGTCGGAGAACTGTTCTTTCTGCCGCCAGGCAACGCTCTGGGGGAGTATGTCGGCAAAGGCTTCGCGGACTACTTTCTTTTCTATCTCCTTGCCGGGGCACATCTTGACTGCCGGATTGATGCGCATGGCAACATCCAGGAATTCTTTGTCGAGGAAGGGGACACGTCCTTCCACTCCCCAGGCTGCAAGGCTTTTGTTGGCACGGAGCAGTCGTACAGATGCAGTTTGGAGAGCTTGCGCACGGTTTCTTCGTGAAAGGCTTGCGGGGTGGCGCCTTGTGGAAGTAAAGGTAACCGCCGAACACCTCGTCCGCACCTTCGCCGCTGAGTACCATCTTGATGCCATGCTTTTGATGACACGTGCCAGCAGATACATGGGGGTGGAGGCGCGGACAGTGGTTATGTCGTAAGTCTCAATGAAATAGATGACGTCGCGGACAGCATCGAGGCCTTCCTGAACGGTATAGTTTATCTCGTGATGCACGGTACCGATATGACGGGCCACTTCGCGGGCTTTAATCAAGTCGGGAGCACCCTTCAAGCCGACGGCGAAGGAATGGAGCTGCGGCCACCAGGCATCTGCCTTGTTGTCTGTCTCGATGCGTTTGGCGGCATATTTCTTGGCGATGGCAGAGATGACGGAAGAATCGAGTCCGCCACTGAGCAGGACACCGTAGGGGACGTCGGACATCAACTGGCGCTGTACGGCGGCTTCAAGTGCGTCGTGCACAGCCGTGACTTGTGTGCTGTAGGCTGTCCGGCCTATCGAAGCCGGCGCGGCATTGCGTTCGGCGGCAGGGGTGTAGTTGTCTTTCACAGCGGCATAGTCCATCCAGTCGCGGGTGTACCAGCGGTGCATCTTGCCCTCGCGCCCACGGTAGTAGTGGCCGGGAAGGAAAGGCTCGTACTCATCGCAGAAACCCTCAAGAGCTTTCAGCTCACTGCCGAAGTAGATGTGTCCGTCTTTGTCGCGTCCTATATAAAGGGGGATTACGCCGATGGGGTCGCGAGCGATGAGGTAATCGTCCGTTTCTTCATCATAGAGGGCGAAGGCGAAGATGCCGTTCAGCTCTTCGAGGAAGCGGATGCCTTTGTCTTTGTAAAGGGCAAGGATGACTTCGCAGTCGGAACCTGTCTGGAAGGCGTATTTTCCGGCATAGCGGGCACGGATGTCGCGATGGTTGTAAATCTCGCCATTGACGGCAAGCACCTGTTTGCGGTCGGGTGAATATAAGGGTTGTCCGCCGGATTCCGGGTCGACAATGGAGAGGCGTTCGTGGGCGAGGATGGCGGAGCGCTACGTAGATGCCACTCCAGTCCGGTCCGCGATGACGGATTTTCTGCGCCATCCGTAGCGCTTTGTTTCTCAACTCAGGAGTTGAGACTGTATGTTGAAGATTCCTGCTATTCCACACATGAGAATTAAAAATTAAAGGTTAAAAATTAAAGAAAGGAAATCATTTCTTGTTTTCTTTTAGAGGTTCGAGGTAACGATCTATTTCTGTTGCCACTCGTCGTCCGTCGGCCAAGGCACGTACTACGAGGCTGGCGCCGTGGGCGGCATCGCCTGCCACGAATACGTTCTCTGCAAACTTCGGTTGCTCGGGCTTGAGGAAACCCATGGCAAGAAGCACCATATCGGCTTCGATGACCTCTTTCTTACCCGTAGATTTCATGGTAGGGCGGTTACCGTCTGTTGCCGGAAGCCACTCCACTTCTTCCACTTCCACACCGCATACCTTGCCATTCTTCCCGATGAACCGGGTAGAGGCGAGGGACCATCGACGGGTACAGCCTTCTTCGTGGCTGCTGGTGGTTTTCAGTACGACGGGCCATTGCGGCCAGGGAGTATCCGGGTTGTGTCCTATGGGCGGTTGGGGCATAATTTCAATCTGGGTTACGCTGACGGCTCCCTGGCGAATGCTGGTGCCTATGCAGTCGGACCCGGTATCGCCGCCGCCGATGACGAGTACCCGTTTGCCGCGGGCGTTGACGAGTTGGTCTTTCGGGAAGGTATCTCCATCCAGAATATGGTTCTGCTGTGCCAGCATGTCGAGGGCAAAGTAGATGCCTTTCAGCTCCCTGCCCGGAATGGAGAGGTCGCGGGCGGTGGGCGTACCGGTACAAATGGCGTAGGCATCGAATCCGGCGGGCAGTTTCTGCACATCGACATGGACTCCCATCTTGAACAAGATTCCTTCGGCCTCGAGGATTTTCATGCGGCGGTCGATGACGGCTTTGTCCAGCTTGAAGTTGGGGATGCCATAGCGCAGCAGTCCTCCCGGCATCGGTTTGCTATCGAATAGGGTAACTTCGTAACCTTTGGCGTTCAGCCGTACGGCAACGCTCAATCCGGCAGGGCCGGCGCGATGACGGCTACTTCTTTCCGTGCGTTCGGGCTGGAGGGGGGGGATGTAGCCCTCGCGAAAAGCAGCCTCGCAATGGCGGCTTCGTTCTCGCGGATAGTGACCGGTTCGTTGCACGAGAGTTTCAGTACGCACGACTTCTCGCAAAGGGCAGGGCAGATGCGTCCCGTAAATTCCGGAAAATCATTCGTACTGTTCAGTATTTGATAGGCTTCGCGCCATTTGCCCCGGTAGAGCGCGTCTTGGAATTCCGGGTCTTTATTGCCCAGCGGACATGCCCAGTGGCAGAAGGGTACGCCGCAGTCCATACAGCGCGAGGCCTGGAGTTTGCGGTCGTGGCTGTTCAGTGTCTGTTCCACTTGGCTGAAGTCTGTGATACGTTCGTGTATCGGACGGTAACCCGCCTCTTGGCGGGGGATATTGAGGAATGCTTTTGGATCTCCCATGATGAACAAATTAAAAAGTTAAAGAATTAAAGAATGAAAGGGGAATTTCCTCAGTCTTTCATTCTTTCATTATTAATTCGCGATTCAATAATCGCGTTGCATCTCTGCAATCTTCTGTTGCAATTTCTGCATCTGCTCCTCTTGCAGCACTTTTTTGTATTCGATAGGGACTACCTGGATGAACTGGTCGGCATAGCGTGGCCAGTCATCGAGCATGGTGCGTGCCAGTTTGGAACCGGTGTACAGGTAGTGCTGGCGGATGAGCTCGTGCAGTTCCTTGCGGTAGGAGGCCTCTTCGATGAGGCTCAGTTCTACCATTTCCATGTTGCAGAAATAGTCGAAGTTGCCGTCCCGGTTCCATACGTAGGCCACACCGCCGGACATGCCTGCGGCAAAGTTGCGTCCCGTCTGTCCGAGTACTACCACGCGCCCGCCGGTCATATACTCGCAGCAGTGGTCGCCTACACCCTCCACTACGGCTGTGGCACCGGAGTTGCGGACGGCAAAGCGCTCGCCTGCACGGCCGTTGATGTAGACTTCACCGCTTGTGGCGCCATAAAGCAGGGTGTTGCCTGCAATCGTGTTTTTCTCCGCCTCGAAGTTGCTCCGTACCGGAGGCAGGACGGCGATACGTCCGCCACTCAGACCTTTGCCAGATAATCGTTGGCCTCGCTTCCAGCTTGAAGTTGACACCCGGGACAAGGAATGCCCCGAAACTCTGCCCGGCAGAGCCTTTGAACTTCACGTTCAGCGTATGTTCGGGCAGCCCTTTTTCTCCGTATTTTGCGGCAATGACACCAGAGAGCATGGCGCCGCAGGCACGGTCGGTATTGGCGATGGTGTACTCCAGCGAGATTTCTTTCTGGTTCTCTACGGCTTCGGCGGCGGCATGTAGCATCTCTACATCTTTCACATGGTCGATGCCATGCTGTTGGTCGGTGACGTGGCGGATGGCGGCTTCATTGTCTACGCGTGCCAGTAGTTTGTCGAAGCTTATCAACTGATGTTTCCTGATTCCGTCATCGGCTTGCGGACGATAAGGTCTGTACGTCCAATGATGTCGTCCAGGCGTTCCACCCCGATTTCCGCCAGGTATTCGCGTACCTCTTGGGCCAGGAAAGTGAAGAAGTTCACCAGATACTCGCTGCGTCCGCGGAAGCGCTTGCGCAGTTCTTCGTTCTGTGTCGCCACCCCTACGGGGCAGGTGTTCTGGTGACATTTGCGCATCATTACGCAACCCAGTACAATCAGGCACTGGTGGCGAAGCCGAATTCTTCGGCTCCGAGCATTGCCATCAGTATGATGTCGCGGCCTGTTTTGAGCTGTCCGTCCACTTGCAGCATCACTTGTCCGCGCAGGCCGTTCAGCACCAGTGTCTGTTGCGTTTCGCTCAAACCGAGTTCGGGCGAGATGCCGGCATAGCGGATGGATGATGCAGGAGAGGCTCCCGTACCGCCCTCTGCACCCGAGATGACTATCAAATCGGCCTTTGCCTTTGCCACACCGGCGGCAATGGTGCCCACACCGCTTTCTGCCACCAGCTTCACGCTGATTTTTGCCCGTGGGTTCACGTTCTTCAGGTCGAAGATGAGCTGTGCCAGGTCTTCGATGGAGTAAATGTCGTGGTGGGGCGGGGGGAAATCAGCGAGATGCCCGGAATGGAGTGGCGTGTCTTGGCAATCACTTCATCCACTTTGAAGCCCGGCAGCTGTCCGCCTTCGCCCGGCTTGGCGCCTTGGGCAATCTTTATCTGTATTTCGTCCGCATTCACCAGATATTCTGCGGTGACACCGAAACGTCCTGAGGCCACCTGCTTGATGGCGCTGCGCAGACTGGTGCCGTCTTCGCGCGGTATGAAGCGTGCCCGGTCTTCGCCTCCTTCGCCCGTATTGCTCCGGCCATGCAGCTTGTTCATGGCAATAGCCATGGCTTCGTGGGCTTCGCGGCTGATGGAGCCGTAGGACATGGCGCCGGTGACAAAGCGCTGTACGATGTTCTCTACCGGTTCCACCCGGTCTATGCTGATAGGAGCGCGGCGGAAGTCGAGGAAATCGCGCAGGAAGATGGGAGATTCCTTGCTGTCTACCATGGCAGTGAACTCCTTGAATTTCTTATAGCTTCCCAGGCGTGTGGCAAGTTGCAGTGTGCTGATGGTTTCCGGGTTCCAGGCGTGCTTCTCACCATCCTTGCGGAAGGCATACAGTCCGCGGTTCGGCAATAGCTCCGCTTCCCCCTTCTTTTTAAGAACCTCCATCCCTTCCTTGTGGAAGGCGATGGCGTCGCGTGCCACTTCATCCAGGCGTATGCCTCCGATGCGTGAACTCAGTCCGCCAAAGTAGGCATTGCTCAACTCCTCGCTCAGTCCTACGGCCTCGAAAATTTTCGCGCCCGGTAAGAACGGATGGTGCTGATGCCCATCTTGCTCATAATCTTGAACAAGCCTTTGCAGACGGACTTGATATATTTCTTTTCGGCAGTGGCGTAATCGAGCTGTATTTCCTTTTCGTTCACCAGTTTGTCGATGACGCAAAAGCCATATACGGATCAGTGCGCTGGCTCCGAAACCCAGCAGCAGTGCGGCGTGCATCACTTCGCGGATTTCGCCGCTTTCTACAATCAGTGCCGTCTGCACCCGTTTGCCCACGGAGATAAGATGGTGGTGTACCGCCGACACGGCAAGCAGTGACGGAATGGCGGCATGGGCGGCGTCTACGTCGCGGTCGGAAAGCACGATGTAGTTCACTCCTTCGTTGACGGATTCTTCCGCCTGCTTGCAGAGGGTTGCCAATGCTTGCTGCAATCCCTGGCACCCTTTTGCCACTTCGAAGAGCAGGGGCAGTTTCACGGTCTTGAAGCCTTTGTACCGGATGTTGCAGAGAATATCCAGCTGGGCGTTGTTCAGGATGGGATGGTTCAACCTCACCATCTTGCAATGGTTTTCGCTGGGTGTCAGTATGTTCATGCCTACGGCTCCGATGTATTCGGTCAGCGACATTACCAGTTCTTCGCGTATCGGTCGATAGGAGGTTGGTGACTTGGGCAAACTGCTGGCGGAAATAGTTGTACAGTAGTTGCGCCTTGTCCGAGAGTACTGCCAGCGGGGTGTCATTGCCCATGGAGTTGATGGGTTCGGCACCGGTGGTACACATCGGGACAATCAGCCGTTCCACGTCTTCTTTGGAGTAGCCGAAGATGCGCAGCATGCTGTCGTAGTTCTCCACGCTATGGGAGACTTTGCGACCGCTTTTCAGTTCGTCCAGCTCGATGCGGTTGCCGGCCAGCCAAGTGCGGTATGGTTTGGCTTCGGCAAGTTGTTTCTTCAGTTCGCCGTCATAATATATTTCGCCTTTCTCGGTGTCTATAAGCAGTATCTTGCCCGGTTGCAGGCGTCCTTTTTCCTTGATGTCTCCCGGCTCGAAATCCATCACGCCGACTTCGCTGGCCACTACCATCATGCCGCCCTGCGTAATCAGGTAGCGTGCAGGGCGCAGTCCGTTTCTGTCGAGCATGCCGCCTGCATAGCGCCCGTCGCTGAAAAGCAGTGCCGCCGGTCCGTCCCACGGCTCCATCAGGATGGAGTGGTATTCATAGAAAGCTTTCAGGTCTTCGCTGATGGGATTCTTTTCGTTGAAAGATTCCGGCACGAGCATGGCCATGGCGTGCGGCAGGCTCAGGCCCGACATGATGAGAAACTCGAGCACATTGTCCAGCGAGGCACTGTCGCTCATGCCCGGTTGCACGATGGGGCGTATCTCCCGGATGTCTCCCAGGGCGGGAGAGGAGAGTACACTCTCACGGGCTTCCATCCAGCCGCGGTTGCCGCGGATGGTATTGATTTCGCCGTTGTGTGCCAGCAGGCGGAAAGGCTGTGCCAGTCCCCAGGTGGGGAAAGTGTTGGTGCTGAAACGGGAGTGCACCAATGCCAGTCCGCTGGTGAAGTAGCTGTTGGTGAGGTCGGGGAAGTAGTTGCGCAACTGCAAGGAAGAGAGCATGCCCTTGTAGACGATGTTCTTCGTAGAGAGCGAGACGATGTAGAAATCCTCGCGGGTGGGGATGTCCGACTTGCGTATTCTGTTCTCTATCCTTTTCCTTATTATATAGAGTTTGCGGTCGGCGGTTTCGCTTTCCGTAAATCCGGTGATGAAAATTTGCTTGATGTCCGGTTCGTTGGCAAGAGCCGCTTCTCCCAATATTTCGGGGCAAGTGGGCACGTTGCGCAGATGCATCAGGGTCAATCCCTCCTTTTCAATCTCTTCGATAATGACGCTCAAGATGACAGCCTGGTCTTTTCCGTCTTTGGGAAGGAAAAGCAGGCCGGTGCCGTATTTTCCTTTCTCGGGAACGGGAATGCCCTGCAACAGAATGAATTCGTGCGGTATCTGCAGCATGATGCCGGCACCGTCTCCGGTTTTGTTGTCCGCCCCTTCCGCTCCACGGTGGCGCATGTTTTCCAGTACCTTCAATGCCGATTCTACCAGTTCATGTGATTTTCCTCCCTGGATATTGACCAGCATGCCTACTCCGCAGGCATCGTGCTCATGGGATGCCTCATACAAGCCCAACTGTTTGGGCTGTCGCTGGTAATCCTCTGCTTTTGTTTTGTTGTTAAAAAGTTCTTGTTTCATGATTATAAGCTTTCTTTATTGCTGTATAATATTGTTTGTGGTTTCAAAATGTTCGGCAAATATATGGTATTAATTGCAAAATGCTAATATGTATTCCTGCCTTCTTTCTTGCAAAATTCCTGCGATAGAAGATGAAGTTATGAATTGATAGAAAACACCCTCTGTTTTCTTTTAATCCTAAATCAAAATCAGACGGTTTGATTTGGATTTATAAATTAAGCCTTTTGCTTTTAAAATAATACTTTCTTTAACTTTTTGATGTAAAAACAACTTTTTTCTATTCTTTTGATAAATAAATAGTGGAAAGATTAACTTTATGTTCTTAAGAATATGTATATTTGCAACGCAAAATCAAATACTGATACATTATGTGTGGAATAGTAGGCTATATAGGTCAAAGGAAAGCCTACCCCATTCTTATCAAGGGTCTGAAGCGGTTGGAGTACCGTGGATATGATAGTGCGGGGGTAGCATTAATCAGTGATAACCGACAGTTGAACGTGTACAAAGCGAAAGGTAAGGTTTCGGAACTTGAAACTTTCGTTGCTCAAAAAGATATTTCCGGTAGCATTGGTATTGCACATACACGTTGGGCCACTCATGGAGAACCTTGTTCCGTCAATGCCCATCCCCATTATTCCTCTTCCGAACGCCTCGCCCTCATCCATAACGGCATTATTGAAAACTACGCCGTCCTTAAAGAAAAACTTCAAGCCAAAGGTTATGTATTTAAAAGCAGCACTGATACCGAGGTGCTGGTACAGCTCATTGAATACATTCAGGTGACAAACCATATTGACCTGCTGACGGCGGTGCAACTTGCCTTGCAGGAAGTGATTGGGGCGTATGCCATTGCGGTGCTCGACAAGGACAATCCGGATGGGATAATCGCTGCACGCAAGAGCAGTCCGCTGGTGGTGGGCATCGGTGAAGGAGAGTTTTTCCTGGCTTCGGATGCCACGCCGATTGTGGAATACACGGACAAGGTGGTGTATCTGGAAGATGAAGAGATTGCCTCATCCGCCGGGGAGAGAAGCTGAAGGTTGTTAACCTGAAGAATGTGGAATGTCCGCACGAGGTAAAGACGGTAGCGCTCAATCTCGGCCAGCTGGAGAAGGGAGGCTATCCGCACTTCATGCTGAAGGAAATCTTCGAACAGCCCGGCTGCATTCACGACTGCATGCGCGGGCGTATCAATGTGGAGGGTACGAACGTGGTTCTTTCTGCTGTGATTGATTATAAGAAACGTCTGCTGGCGGCCAAACGCTTCGTCATCGTGGCATGCGGTACGTCATGGCATGCCGCCTCATCGGCAAGCATTTGATTGAAAGCTTCTGCCGTATTCCGGTAGAAGTGGAGTATGCCAGTGAGTTCCGTTACCGCGACCCGGTGATTGACAGCAACGATGTAGTGATTGCCATCTCGCAAAGCGGAGAAACGGCCGATACGCTGGCAGCCGTGGAGCTTGCCAGAAATCGTGGGGCATTTATATACGGCATCTGCAATGCCGTCGGTTCCAGTATTCCCCGTGCCACGCATACGGGTTCCTATATCCACGTGGGACCGGAAATAGGGGTGGCATCCACCAAAGCCTTCACCGGGCAGGTAACGGTGCTTACCATGCTGGCCCTGACACTTGCCAAAGAGAAAAAGACGATGGACGAAGGGCAATACCTGGCAATTGTCAAGGAATTGGGACATATCCCCGACAAGATGAAGGAGGTCTTGAAACTGAACGACCGTATAGCGGAACTTTCCAAGATATTCACCTATGCACACAACTTTATCTATCTGGGACGCGGATACAGTTATCCCGTAGCCTTGGAAGGCGCCTTGAAGTTGAAGGAGATTTCGTATATCCATGCCGAGGCTATCCTGCCGCCGAAATGAAGCACGGCCCCATTGCCCTGGTGGATGCCGAAATGCCGGTAGTGGTCATTGCCACCCGGAATGGGCTTTATGAAAAGGTGCTGAGCAATATCCAGGAAATAAAGGCGCGTAAAGGCAGGGTTATCGCCATTGTGACAAAGGGAGATACGGTCATCAGTAAAATAGCCGACACTTGCATCGAGCTTCCCGAAACAATGGAGTGCCTTGATCCGTTAATAACTACGGTACCTCTGCAATTACTTGCCTATCACATTGCCGTGTGCAAGGGAATGGATGTGGACCAGCCGAGGAATCTTGCGAAGTCGGTGACTGTAGAATGAGGACATGTACAATTTACCATTTACAATGTACAATGGGGCTGCGCTTGGAGGGGTAAATGTAAATGGTAATTGTATGCTATAATAAGGAAAAGAAAATTGTACACTTAAAATTGTACATTGTAAATGGTAAATTGTAAATAGATAGATGGAACAACTGAAGCATGAATGCGGCGTTGCCATGATACGCCTGCTGAAACCGCTGGAGTACTATGAAGAGAAGTACGGAACATGGATGTACGGACTCAACAAGCTCTATCTCCTGATGGAGAAACAACACAACCGTGGGCAGGAAGGTGCCGGACTGGCCTGCGTGAAACTGGAAGCCAGTCCCGGCGAGGAATATATGTTCCGTGAGCGTGCTCTCGCTCGGGCGCCATTACCGAAATCTTCGGTACGGTGCAGGGCCATTTCAAGGACTTGACCAAGGAACAGCTGCACGATGCGGACTATGCCAAGCGTGTGCTGCCCTTTGCAGGGGAGGTCTATATGGGACACCTGCGTTACTCCACTACCGGAAAGTCCGGTATCTCGTACGTGCACCCGTTCCTCCGGAGAAACAACTGGCGTGCCCAAGAATCTTGCCCTCTGCGGCAACTTCAACATGACGAATGTGGATGAAATCTTCGCACGCATTACCGCCATCGGCCAGCATCCGCGCAAATATGCCGATACCTACATCATGCTGGAGCAGTTGGGACATCGCCTCGACCGCGAAGTGGAGCGCCTCTTCAACCTTGCCGAAGCGGAAGGGCTGGCAGGCATGGACATCACCCGTTATATAGAAAACCACATCGACTTGCCAACGTACTGCGCACTTCGAGCAAGGAGTGGGACGGGGGATACGTGATGTGCGGACTTACCGGAAGCGGAGAGACTTTTGCCGTACGCGACCCATGGGGCATCCGTACAGCCTTCTGGTATCAGGACGACGAGATAGCGGTGCTTGCCAGCGAACGTCCCGTGATACAGACAGCCCTTAATGTTCCTGTCGAATCCATCAAGGAGCTGCAACCCGGACAAGCCATGTTTATCAACAAGGCCGGCAAGGTGCGCACCGTGCAAATCAACAAGCCGCGCGAGGTGAAACCTTGTTCCTTCGAGCGCATCTACTTCAGCCGGGGCAGTGATGTGGACATTTACCGGGAACGTAAACTGCTGGGTGAGAAACTTGTACCCAACATATTGAAAGCCATCGACAACGATGTGGACCATACCGTCTTCTCCTTCATCCCCAATACGGCGGAAGTCGCCTTCTACGGTATGTTGCAGGGATTGGACGACTACCTCAACGAGGAGAAGGTGCAGCAGATTGCCGCCTTGGGGCATAGTCCCAGCCACGACGAACTGGAGCATATCTTGTCGCGGCGCATACGGAGCGAGAAAGTGGCCATCAAGGACATCAAGCTGCGTACCTTCATTGCCGAAGGAAACAGCCGGAACGACCTTGCCGCCCATGTGTACGACATCACTTACGGAAGCCTTGTCCCGGGAGTGGATATCTGGTCATCATCGACGACTCGATAGTGCGTGGAACCACCCTGAAGCAGAGCATCATCGGCATCCTTGACCGTCTGGAGCCAAAGAAGATAGTCATTGTAAGCTCTTCACCGCAGGTACGCTATCCCGACTACTACGGCATCGATATGGCTAAGATGAGCGAATTCATCGCCTTCAAGGCTGCTGTGGAACTGCTGAAGGAGCGCGAGATGCGCGATGTGATTGCCGCCGCCTACCGCAAGTCCAAAGAGCAGGTAGGCCTGCCCAAAGAGCAGATGGTGAATTACGTGAAGGAGATATACGCTCCCTTTACCGACGAGGAAATCTCTGCCAAGATGGTGGAACTGCTCACTCCCAAAGGGACGAAAGCCAAAGTGCAGATTGTCTACCAGCTCTCGAAGGGCTGCATGAGCCTGCCCCAAGCATCCGGGTGACTGGTACTTCAGCGGCGATTATCCTACGCCGGGCGGTGTGAAGATGCTGAACAAGGCATTTATTGATTATATAGAACAAGTTTATCAATTTTAATTGAATCAATGAGAAATGTAACTCTAATCCTCGACGACGGGAGCCGCTTCCACGGCAAGTCGTTCGGCTTTGAAAAACCGGTAGCGGGAGAGGTGGTCTTCAACACAGCCATGACGGGTTATCCCGAAAGCCTGACCGACCCTTCGTATGCCGGACAGCTGATGACGCTCACCTATCCGTTGGTGGGCAATTACGGTGTGCCGCCTTTTACTCTCGAACCGAATGGGCTTGCCACTTTTATGGAGAGCGAGCATATCCATGCCGAAGCCATTATTGTAAGCGATTATAGCGAAAATTATAGCCATTGGAATGCGGTGGAAAGCCTCGGTGACTGGCTGAAACGCGAACAGATTCCGGGCATCACGGGCATCGATACCCGCGAACTGACAAAGGTGCTTCGCGAGCATGGGGTGATGATGGGACGTATCGCCTTTGATGATGAATCGGATGAAATGCCTGAGCCTCTTATGCCGATGTGAATTATGTGGATAAAGTTAGCTGCAAGGAGGTTATCCGTTACAACGAAGGAACCGGTAAGAAGAAAGTGCTCCTTGTGGATTGCGGCGTCAAGCATAACATCATCCGCTGCCTGCTGAAACGTGACGTGGAAGTGATTCGCGTTCCCTGGGACTATGATTATACTGGGATGGAGTTCGACGGGTTGTTCATCTCCAACGGCCCTGGCGACCCCGATACCTGCGATGCTGCCGTGCAGCATATCCGCAAGACAATGCAGAACGAGAAACTGCCCATCTTCGGCATCTGTATGGGAAACCAGTTGCTTTCCAAAGCTGGGGGCGCCAAGATATACAAATTGAAATACGGCCACCGCAGCCATAACCAACCGGTGCGTATGGTGGGTACGGAACGTTGCTTCATCACCTCACAGAATCATGGGTATGCCGTAGACAACAACACGCTGACAGAAGACTGGGAACCGCTTTTCATCAATATGAACGATGGTTCTAATGAAGGAATCCGCCACAAACGCAATCCCTGGTTCTCCGCACAGTTTCATCCCGAAGCTGCCAGCGGGCCGACGGATACGGAGTTTCTTTTTGATGACTTTGTGAAGTTGCTTTAGTAAGAGAATTTTATCAAGAATGGTTGCGTTCGTAATCTCTTGATAATCAGTATGTAAAAGACGGTATAATGAGTCCCGTACTGAATGTCATTCAGTCCCAGAGTGAATACCTTTCAGTCCTATACTGAATGCCATTCAATTAGTGACTGATTGTGTAAGGTAAGAGAAAGATAAGGTTTTATTACTACTATTACATTTTTAATAAACAGATATGCAAATGAAAGAAAACAATATAAAGAAGTCTTGCTGCTTGGTTCCGGCGCACTGAAAATCGGTGAAGCAGGAGAATTTGATTACTCCGGTTCGCAGGCGCTCAAGGCATTGAAGGAGGAAGGCATCTACACGGTTCTCATCAATCCGAACATTGCCACGGTACAGACCTCGGAAGGAGTTGCCGACCAGATTTACTTCCTGCCCGTCACTCCTTACTTCGTGGAGAAGGTGATAGAGAAGGAGCGCCCGGACGGCATCATGCTTGCTTTTGGCGGACAGACGGCACTGAACTGCGGTGTCTCCCTCTATAAAGACAAGATTTTCGAGAAGTACGGCGTGACGGTTCTCGGCACTCCCGTGCAGGCCATCATTGACACGGAGGACCGTGAAATCTTTGTGCAGAAACTGAATGAGATTGATGTGAAGACCATCAAGAGCGAAGCCGTGGAGAATGCGGCGGATGCCCGTCGCGCAGCCCGGGAACTGGGATACCCGGTCATTGTCCGTGCCGCATACGCGCTTGGCGGACTGGGTTCGGGCTTCTGCGACAATGAAGAAGAGCTGAATGTGCTGGTGGAGAAAGCCTTCTCCTTCTCCCCACAGGTGCTGGTGGAGAAATCGCTGAAGGGATGGAAGGAAGTGGAATACGAGGTGGTGCGCGACCGCTTCGACAACTGCATCACGGTCTGCAACATGGAGAACTTCGACCCCCTGGGCATCCATACAGGTGAGTCCATCGTTATTGCCCCGTCACAGACGTTGAGCAATACGGACTATCATAAATTGCGTGAACTTGCTATCCGCATTATCCGTCACATCGGCATTGTGGGAGAGTGTAACGTGCAGTATGCCTACGACCCGATGAGCGAGGACTACCGGGTAATCGAGGTAAATGCACGCTTGAGCCGTTCGTCTGCACTTGCCTCTAAAGCAACGGGTTATCCGTTGGCGTTTGTAGCGGCAAAACTCGGCTTGGGCTATGGCTTGTTCGACTTGAACAACTCTGTGACAAAGACTACAAGCGCTTTCTTCGAACCCGCCCTGGACTATGTGGTCTGCAAGATACCGCGTTGGGATTTGGGCAAGTTCCACGGGGTGGACAAAGAGCTGGGTTCAAGCATGAAGTCGGTAGGCGAGGTGATGGCTATCGGCCGTACTTTCGAGGAAGCCATCCAGAAGGGGCTTCGCATGATAGGCCAGGGCATGCACGGCTTCGTAGAGAACAAGGAACTGGTGATTGCCGATTTGGACAAGGCTCTGCGCGAACCTACCGACAAACGTATCTTTGTCATCTCCAAAGCCTTCCGTGCCGGGTATACGGTGGACCAGGTGCACGAATTGACCAAGATAGACCGTTGGTTCCTGGAGAAGTTGATGAACATCATGGATACCAGCAGGGAACTGCACTCTTTTATGGCTGATGGAGAGTTGCCAATGATTCCCGTGGACTTGTTGCGTAAAGCCAAAGTACAAGGCTTCTCTGATTTCCAGATAGCCCGTGCCCTCGGCTTGGAACAAGCAATGGACGGCGAAGAAGCCATCCTTGCGTCCGCAATTTCCGCAAGAGTGCAGGCATTCTGCCCGTAGTGAAGCAGATAGATACCCTTGCCGCCGAATATCCCGCACAGACCAACTATCTCTACCTAACGTATAGCGGCACGGCAAATGATGTCCGTTACCTCGGCGACCACAAGTCCATCGTCGTATTGGGCTCCGGCGCTACCGCATCGGTTCTTCCGTAGAGTTCGACTGGTGCGGCGTGCAGGCCCTGAACACCATCCGCCAGGAAGGCTACCGCAGTGTCATGATAAACTACAACCCCGAAACCGTGTCTACGGACTATGACATGTGCGACCGTCTTTACTTCGACGAGCTCACCTTCGAGCGCGTGATGGATATTCTCGAACTGGAGAATCCCCACGGGGTGATTGTCTCTACCGGTGGTCAGATACCGAATAACCTTGCCCTGCGCCTCGATGCGCAGAAGGTACCTATTCTCGCACAAGCGCCAGGAGCATCGACAATGCCGAAGACCGTGACAAGTTCTCCGCCATGCTCGACCGCATTGGTGTAGACCAACCCGAATGGCGGGCGCTGACCTCCCTGGAGGACATCAACGCCTTTGTGGATAAGGTGGGCTTCCCGGTATTGGTCCGTCCTTCCTACGTATTGTCCGGCGCTGCGATGAACGTCTGTTCCAACCGGGAGGAGCTGGAACGCTTCCTGAAGCTGGCGGCGAATGTCAGCAAGAAACATCCCGTAGTGGTGAGCCAGTTCATTGAGCATGCCAAGGAGGTGGAGATGGATGCTGTGGCGCAAGATGGAGAGATTATCGCGTACGCCATCAGTGAGCATATCGAGTTTGCCGGAGTGCATTCCGGTGACGCCACTATCCAGTTCCCGCCACAAAAGTTGTATGTGGAGACGGTGCGCCGCATCAAGCGCATCAGCCGCGAGATTGCCCGTGAGCTGAACATCTCCGGTCCGTTCAATATCCAGTATCTGGCACGCGAGAACGACATCAAGGTGATTGAGTGCAACCTCCGTGCCAGCCGTTCGTTCCCGTTTGTCAGCAAGGTGCTGAAGATAAACCTTATTGAACTTGCCACGAAGGTGATGCTCGGCATTCCGGTACAGAAGCCGGACAAGAATCTGTTCGATTTGGATTACGTAGGCATCAAGGCGAGCCAGTTCTCCTTCAACCGTCTGCAGAAGGCCGACCCGGTACTGGGTGTGGATATGCAAGCACGGGCGAGGTGGGTTGCATCGGCAGCGATACTTCCTGCGCCATTCTCAAGGCGATGCTCTCCGTGGGATATCGTATTCCAGAGAAAAATATCCTGCTTTCTACCGGTACTCCGAAGCAGAAAGTGGACATGCTTTCTGCCGCGCGTATGCTTCAGAAGAAGGGGTATAAGATATTTGCCACGGGTGGTTCCAGCAATTTCCTTACGGAGAACGGTGTGGAGAATACGCGCGTCTACTGGCCCAGCGAACCCGAACGCCAGCCACAGGCACTCGACATGCTGCACCGCAAGGAGATAGACATGGTTGTCAATATTCCGAAGAACCTCACCGCAGGCGAGTTGGATAACGGCTACAAGATACGCCGTGCCGCCATCGACCTCAATATTCCGTTGATAACGAATGCCCGTCTGGCAAGTGCGTTCATCAATGCATTCTGCACGATGACGCCGGATGATTTGGCTATCAAGTCGTGGGCGGAGTACAAATGATGATTTAATTTGCTATCTTTGCTGAAAACTAAGTTCGATGGAAACAATTTTGACCCAATACTATCAATCTCCTTATGGCGAGTTGCTCCTCGGCTCTTTCGGCGATAAACTCTGCCTATGCGACTGGATGCTGAACGAGAAACGTAGAGTAACCGTTGATAAGCGCATACGGCAGGCGCTGCATGCCGATTATGAGGAAGGCACTTCGGAAGTGATTGCAAGGGCAATCATCCAGTTGGATGAGTATTTTGCCCGTAAGCGGACCATATTCGATGTTCCACTGCTTGCAGTCGGAACAGAATTCCAGCGGACGGTGTGGCAGGAGTTGCAGAACATCCCTTACGGAAAAACAGTGTCCTACGGCGAGCTTTCACGAAAGCTGGGCAATCCGAAAGCCGTACGTGCGCTGGCGGCTGCCAATGGGGCAAATGCCCTCTCCATACTCATCCCCTGCCATCGTGTGGTGGGCAGCAACCATACGCTGATAGCTATGCCGGTGGACTGGCAGCCAAACAAGGGATGCTGGCATTGGAAGCGGACTCTTGCGACGGACCGTCAGGCTCCCGTATAGGACAGCTGTTTTGAGGTCAGGTTTGTTTCTGGTATTCCGCCGGTGTCATCCCCGTCATACGTTTGAAGAACTTTGAGAAGAACGACGGATTGGGAAAGTTCAGTTCGTCTGATATTTGAAACACCAGTAGATTACTGTGTTTCAGCAATACTTTGGCTTCGAGGATAACTGCTTGATTAATCCATTGCATCACGGTTTGTCCGCTTGTTTCACGTATCACCGAGCTCAGATAGTGCGGTGTCAGGCATAGTTTGTCGGCATAGAAGTTGACGCTGCGTTCGTGCTTGCTGTGTTGGTTCACCAAAGCGATGAAGCGGCGGAATAGCTCTTCCTGGCGTGAAAGGCGTGACGGAGTTGACTTGCATGTGTGCTCGTGGATATACTTAAGGTTATAGAGAAGTGAGACAATCAAGTGCTGTACAGCTCCGCGGCGGTAGGGCAAACAATGTAGTATATTCCACAATAAAGAGAAGAAGCTGCTGATGTGTGCCCATTCCTCGTTGTTGCATGAAAGGCGGATTCCGTTTCGTGTATAAGCTTCCGAAAGAATGGAATTCTGTAGCACGGGCAGAAAATTGGCAGTGGGCATGATGACTTGGAATTCGTAGTCGGGACTGACTTCCGATATTTCTATCAGCGAATTGTCAGGGATGATAATAATATCGTGGGCTGTAGCTTCATATTCGATAAGATTGATGGAGATTCGGCCTTACCTTGCATGATGCGTACAATCCTTCCTTCTTTGGCACGATAAGGTTGCTGGGTGCGGAATAGCCTGAATCCCATTGCTTGAAAACTGATGACCATTCCCAAATCGTCGTTTATAAATCTGTATTCGGAATGTTCTATAAATCCGGATTGTTGCGGATGTCCTCGAATGCGACGCTTATCGGTTTGTTCTTTTCCATATCTTTCCCTTTATGAATAATGTATATTTCCACCGCAAAGATAATAAAGTGTTCCTATTATTTGTCTTTTTCTACGAAATGTCGTACTATTAGAACATCTTTGCGCACAAATGGATTGTAAGGTTATAGGGTTATGCCTTTATCTTTACATGTGTATAGAACAAAACCATGTAGAATAAACAAGAAACAGAATGGATATGAAACGAACCGTTTTCTTTTTTACCCTTTCTCTTGCCGCCATGCTGGCACATGCCCAGCTCACGTTGGAAGAGTGCCAGCGCCGGGCGCAAGACAATTATCCGTTGGTCAGGCAATACGGACTGATAGAAAAGGCACGCGGGTACGACCTCTCCAATGCCGGAAAAGGTTACTTGCCCCAGTTTTCCCTATCCGGCAAGGCCACGTACCAGAGTGACATCACCCGGCTACCGGTCGAAATCCCTAATCTCGACATCAAGACTGCTTCGAAAGACCAGTACCAGGTGATGCTCGAAGTGCAGCAGACCCTCTGGGATGGTGGGGATATACGTTCCAGAAAACGATTGACGCGTGCCGCCTCGGAAGTGGAACTGGAAAAACAGCATGTAGACATGTATGCCTTGACTGACCGGGTGAACCAGCTCTTTTTCGGCATCCTGCTGTTGGACGAACAGCTGAAACAGAACAGCCTCTTGCAAGAAGATTTAGGAAGAACCCACAAGCAGGTAGCGACTATATAGCCAATGGCATCGCCACCCTGAGCGACCTGGATGCAGTCAGCGTAGAGCAACTGAACACCAGGCAGCACCGTGTGGAATTGGAGACCACCCGCCGTGCATACCTCAGCATGCTTGCTGCCTTTACGGGCAAGGATCTCTCTTCCGAAACGGTTTTATTGAAACCGGCTGCCGAAGAAAACATAGACCGGCAGATGAACAACCGTCCCGAACTTCGTTGGTACGATGCGCAGGGAGAGCAACTCCACCAGCAGGAGGCAGCCTTGAACACCCGGTTGATGCCGCGTTTCGGCCTTTTTGTACAAGGGGCATACGGCAATCCGGGATTGAATATGTTGAAAGATGAATTCAACGCCTATTACATGGCGGGGGTGCGCATGTCCTGGAATTTCGGCAGTCTGTATACGTTGAAGAACGACCGCCGCAGGATAGACAATACCCGCCAACAGATAGAGACCGGCCGGGATGTGTTCCTTTTCAACGTTCGCCTGCAGGCTACGCAGCAGGATGCGGGCATTGTATCCATGCGCCGCCAGATGGCGGATGATGACGAGATTATCCGTCTGCGTGGGAATATCCGCCGTGCAGCCGAGGCCAAGGTGCAGAACGGGACAATGACCGTGACCGATATGCTGCGGGAGATTACCAACGAAAGTATGGCACGACAGACCAAGGCATTGCATGAGGTGCAGTTGCTGATGAACATCTGGCAGCTGAAATATACGCTGAACAATTAATGACTATAATCCGTAATTTATAACTTGAAATAGTATGAAATCATTGAAATTATTTCCTTTTTTATTTCTCCTTGCCGCCTGTACCGGCGGTACTCCGAAATATGATGCGACGGGAACGTTCGAGGCTACCGAAGTCATCGTTTCTGCCGAGGCGTCTGGAAAACTGCTGAGTTTCGACATCGAGGAAGGCACGACACTGAAAGACGGGCAGGAGGTAGGCATTATAGATACCGTCCAACTCTATCTGAAGAAACTCCAGTTGGAGGCCAGTGTCAAGTCCGTGGAAGGCCAGCGGCCTGATATCCTGAAGCAAGTAGCCGCCACTCAGGAACAGATTGTGCAGGCACGGCGCGAGCGCGACCGTGTGTCCAACCTGCTCCGTGTGGGTGCCGCCAACCAGAAGCAACTGGATGATGCCGAGTCCCTTCTCGAAGTCCTCCGCAAGCAGCTCGACGCACAGAACTCCACCCTGCGCAACAGTGACCGGAGCCTGACGTGGCAAAGTTCCTCTGTCGGCATCCAGGTGGCGCAGATAGAAGACCAGTTGCGCAAATGCCACATCACCTCTCCGCTGACGGGAACCGTCCTTGCCCAATATGCCGAAGCCGGAGAACTGGCTGCTCCCGGCACCCCTCTTTTCAAAGTGGCGGATATGGAGCAGATTTACCTCCGTGCCTACATCACCTCCGAGCAGCTTGCCGAAATCAAGCTGGGGCAGCAAGTGAAGGTTTATGCGGATTATGGAAAGGAAGTGCGGAAAGAATACCCCGGCATCGTCACCTGGATTTCCGATACGTCCGAATTCACTCCAAAAACTATCCTGACGAAAGACGAGCGCGCCAATCTGGTCTATGCCGTAAAGATTGCCGTGAAGAATGACGGGATGCTGAAAATAGGAATGTATGGAGGCTGTAACTTTAACTAATATCTCCAAGCGTTACGGCAGCGTGGAAGCCCTGCGGGGTGTCTCTCTGTCAGTGGCTCCCGGTGAGCTTTTCGGCATCATCGGGCCGGACGGTGCGGGCAAGACATCGCTTTTCCGCATCCTCACCACTTTGCTGCTTGCCGACGGAGGCTCGGCTTCGGTCTGCGGTCTGGATGTGGTGAAGGACTACAAAGCCATCCGCAGGCGGGTGGGGTATATGCCCGGACGCTTCTCCCTCTATCCGGACTTGACGGTGGAGGAGAATCTCAATTTCTTCGCCACCGTCTTCCACACCACCATCGAGGAGAATTATGATTTGGTGCGCGACATTTACCGGCAGATAGAACCTTTCCGCAAGCGCCGCGCCGGAGCGTTGTCCGGCGGCATGAAGCAGAAACTCGCCCTTAGCTGTGCCCTTATCCATAAACCGGATGTCCTCTTTCTGGACGAACCCACTACGGGCGTCGACCCCGTGTCCCGCAAGGAATTCTGGGGAATGCTTCGCCGACTGAAGGAGCAGGGTATCACCATCATTGCTTCCACCCCCATCATCGACGAAGCGCGCCAATGCGACCGCATCGCCTTCATCAACGAAGGAGAGATAAAAGGCATCGATACCCCCGACCGTATCCTGACACGCTTTGCGGGCATCCTCTGCCCTCCGGGCTTGCAGCACGAACGGGTGGAAAACCACGAAAACAAGGTGATTGAAGTGGAAGGGTTGACCAAGCGGTTCGGTAATTTCACCGCTGTAGACCACATCTCCTTCCAAGTCCATCGGGGCGAGATTTCGGTTTCCTGGGAGCCAACGGGGCAGGCAAGACCACCGCCATGCGCATGCTTACGGGACTTAGCCGCCCCACCGGCGGCAAGGCATGTGTGGCAGGTTTCGATGTGGCTTCCCAACCCGAAGAAGTGAAGAAGAACATCGGCTACATGAGCCAGAAATTTTCCCTTTACGAAGACCTCAAGGTGTGGGAGAATATCCGCCTCTTTGCCGGTATCTACGGCATCCCCGAAGCGGAGATTGCCCCCAAGACGGATGAGCTGCTCCTCCGCCTCGGGCTGGAAAAGGAACGGGATACACTGGTGAAAAGCCTTCCGCTGGGCTGGAAGCAGAAGCTGGCCTTCTCCGTCTCCATCTTCCACCGTCCCAAGATTGTCTTTCTGGATGAGCCTACGGGTGGGGTGGACCCTGCCACGCGCCGCCAGTTCTGGGAGCTGATTTACCAGGCTGCCGACGAGGGCATCACCGTCTTTGTCACCACCCACTTTATGGACGAGGCGGAGTATTGCGACCGCATCTCCATCATGGTAGACGGCGTCATCCGTGCACTCGACACTCCCGGGGAGCTGAAACGCAGTTCAATGCCACTACGATGGACGATGTATTCCAACAACTGGCTCGTCAAGCTGTGCGAACCGCCGACTGAAAATCCGTGAAATCCGCATTATCCGAGCCTAAATATAAATATAGACAATGAAACAATTCATATCTTTCATCCGAAAAGAGTTCTTCCATATCTTCCGCGACCGGCGCACGATGCTGATTCTGCTGGGCATGCCCATCGTGCAGATAATCCTTTTCGGTTTTGCCATCACCACCGAGGTGAAGAACGTGCGTGTGGCGGTGCTCGACCCGTCGAATGACGTAGTTACCCGCCGTATCATCGACCGCATGGATGCAAGCGAATACTTCACCGTCATCCGCCGCCTGCATTCTCCCGCCGATATGGAGGCTTCTTTCGGAAGAGGGGAGATTGACATGGCGCTTGTTTTCAGCGAGCGTTTCTCGGACAAGCTTTATACCGGCGAGGCGCGCGTGCAGCTTGTCTCCGACGCCACAGACCCCAATATGGCGACTATGCAGGCAGGCTATGCCGCAAACATCATCTCCTCTGCCGGGCAGGAGATGCTTCTGCCGGGAGTGCATGCCGCTGCCATCGTACCCCAGCTCAAGCTGCTGTACAATCCGCAGATGAAGAGTGCCTACAACTTCGTGCCGGGTGTCATGGGGCTTATTCTGATGCTGATTTGCGCCATGATGACCTCCATCTCCATTGTGCGCGAGAAGGAGACGGGGACGATGGAGGTCCTGCTGGTTTCTCCCGTCAAACCGCTTTTCATCATTCTGGCAAAGGCGGTGCCCTATTTTGTGCTGTCGTTTGTCAACTTGACCACCATTCTTCTGCTTTCGGTCTATGTGCTCGATGTTCCCGTGGCGGGCAGCTTGTTCTGGCTGGTGGTGGTGTCGCTGCTATTCATCTTTGTCTCCCTGGCGCTGGGGCTGCTGATTTCCACGGTCACCCGGACGCAGGTTGCCGCTATGCTGGTGTCCGGACTGATGCTGATGATGCCCACCATGTTGCTTTCGGGCATGATATTCCCCATTGAGAGTATGCCCGTTATCTTGCAGGCCATTTCAGCTGTGCTTCCTGCACGCTGGTATATCCAGGCGGTGCGTAAGCTGATGATTGAGGGAGTGGATGTTTCGCTTGTGCTGATGGAGGTCGGCATACTTGCCACGATGGCGGTATTGCTGATAACGGTGAGTTTCAAGAAATTCAAGCATCGGCTTGAGTAAAGAGCGGATATGAATTTTATATTAATTATTCAGGCAGAAGAACATAAGGACAAAAGGATACGGGAAATCTGTTCTTTTGTTCTTGTGTCTAAAATCTTTAAAATATCGTCTTATGATAAAGTTTCTCATTGAAAAGGAATTCAAGCAGTTGTTCCGCAACTCCTTCCTGCCCAAGCTGATTTTCATTTTCCCGTGCATGATTATGATACTGATGCCCTGGGCCGCCAATCTGGAGATAAAGAACATCAATCTGAATATAGTGGACAATGACCACAGCGTCTTGTCTCGCCGTCTGGTAGATAAAATCGGTGCATCCACTTATTTCCGCCTGACAGCGCTTCCCGATACATATGATGAGGCTTTGCTGGCCATTGAAGCAGGTTCGGCAGATGTCGTGCTGGAGATTCCCCGTGATTTCGAAAAGGATTGGGTGAAGGGAGAGGCGCCCCGCCTGCTGGTGGCGGCCAATGCCGTGAACGGCACGAAGGGTAGTCTGGGAGGATCCTACTTGTCTTCCATCATCAGTGACTATACCGTGAACTGGGTTCGGAGTCGTCTTCGCAAGGGCTTGCCGGGAAGCCGCTTTCCCGGGTGGACATCACTACGCAGAACCTTTACAACCCCACGCTGAACTACAAGCTTTTCATGATTCCTGCCCTCATGGTGATGCTGCTGACGCTGATTTGCGGTTTTCTCCCTGCCTCAATGTGGTGGGCGAGAAGGAGGTGGGCACCATCGAGCAGATAAATGTCACCCCCGTCGGCAAGTTCACTTTCATTGCCGCCAAGCTGATACCTTACTGGCTGATAGGTTTTGTGGTGCTGACCATCTGTTTCGTTCTGGCATGGGTACTTACGGCATTCTGCCGGCGGGACATTTCCTCACTATCTACGGCATGGCGCTGTTTTTTCTACCGATGGTGTCGGGGTTCGGGCTGGTCATATCCAATCATTCGACCACGTTGCAGCAGGCCATGTTTGTCATGTGGTTCTTCATGCTTATCCTTATTCTGATGAGTGGTCTTTTCACCCCTATCACAGTATGCCTGAGTGGGCGCAATGGATTACGTGCATCAATCCGCTACGCTATTTTGTGGAGGCGATGCGTACCATCTATCTCCGTGGCGGCGGATTTGTCGAACTGCTTCCGCAACTGGGAGCCGTGTTGGTCTTTGCATTGGTCTTCAATCTGTGGGCGGTAAAAAGTTATAAGAAAAGTAGTTAACTGATTTTTCTTTATTATTATCCTATTTGGCTCTCTTTTTTGAAGAAGGGCTACACCATTTGCCTTGGATAGCTACACCCTTTTGTGTTTAAGGCTACACCATGAGAAGGAAAAGGTGTAGCCCTTTTATTATGGATAATAAAAGCTGTTTTTTGTGCGGAAAAAAAGGTGCAAGTAGTGATATGTATCTAATGATAAAGACAACTGTTATACTTGTCAATTAATTGATAGAGTTTATATGATATCTATCAGTTCCCTTATTGGAAAAAACTCTTATCTTTGCACGCGAATAAATAAATATCTTATACCAAAATGAATACACGAACTACTTATCTTGCCTCGAAACCGCATTATGAGATTCTTGACGGACTTCGTGGCGTGGCGGCTGTCATGGTTATTATCTTCCATCTTTTTGAAGCACATGCAGGTGGCAGCCATCTTACTCAAATTATCAATCATGGTTATCTGGCAGTGGATTTCTTCTTCATGCTTTCCGGTTTTGTTATCGGCTATGCTTATGATGACCGTTGGAACCGGATGACCGTGGGCACTTTCTTCAAACGCCGTATCATCCGCCTGCATCCTATGGTGATTATGGGAAGCATTGTGGCGCTGCCTTTTTCTATTTTCAGGAGTCGTCTTGTTTTCCACCTATCGAGAATACGTCCATCGGAACAATGCTGCTGGTGATGTTGCTGGGCTGTACCTTGCTTCCTCTTCCGCTGAAGTTCGACATTCGCGGCTGGACGGAAATGCATCCGTTGAATGGCCCGGCATGGTCGCTCTATTATGAATATATCGGTAATATCCTGTATGCGTTGTTTGTACGCAAGTTCAATAAGGTGGCCCTGTCGGTGCTGGTATTTGTGGCAGGGTGTTTTACGGTGTACCGTTGTCTGACTGCTCCTGCCGGCGATATTGTGGGTGGTTGGGCTTGAACTGGGAACAGCAGTATGTGGGTATGGTCCGGCTGATGTATCCGTTCTTCGGCGGATTGCTTCTGTCACGCCTCGGCTGGCTGATACGGCTTGAAAAGCGTGCTTTCTGGTGGTGCAGCCTGCTGATTGTGGTGGTTCTTTCCATTCCCCGTATCGGAGGTGAGGATGGTTACTGGATGAACGGGCTTTACGAGGCTTTCTGTATTATCTGCATCTTCCCGGTCATTGTTTCGATGGGAGCGGGCGGCAAGGTGACCGGTAAGCGCTCTACTGCCGTATGCAAGTTCCTGGGAGATATTTCCTATCCGATTTATATCACCCATTATCCGCTGGTATATACTTATACGGCTTGGGTATGCAACAATAACGCTACAATGGCGGAAGGTATCCCTTATATGATACTTACTTTCGTTGGAGCCTTTGTTCTTGCTTATGCTTGTTTGAAACTGTACGACGAACCGGTGCGCAAGTGGCTGACAGACCGTTTTCTGAAAGGGAAAAAGAAATAGTTCCGCATAGCTATGGATATAAAAATCTCCCGTTGCATTATCTTGTGCAGCGGGAGATTTTCTTTTTAATGGTCGGGCGTTATTTTACGTCGATGAATTTCTTGGCCTTTTCTTTTTCTGCTTCTGTAAACTTAGGCAATGTAATGTTCAACACGCCGTTTTCTACATGGGCGCCAATCTTTTCCTTATCGACATCGTCCGGAAGAATCATGGTTTGCTGGAACTTGGTGTATGAGAATTCGCGGCGCAAGTAGCGGCCTTCCTTCTTTTCGTCCTTGTTGTTCTCTTCCTTGCTTTCTGTTTTCTTTTCCATGCTGATGACCAGATTGTTTTCTTCATCGATGTGAACGTTGAAGTCTTCTTTTGTCATACCGGGAGCAGCCAATTCAACTTTGTACTCTTTTGCTGTTTCGAATACGTTGATGGCAGGGGCGGTGGCATTTGCTTTTACCATCCAATCATTGTCAAAGAAATCATTAAAAATACTCGGTAACCAATTTTGGTTTCTTCTTACAGGCATCATAGTTATAGTCTCCTATTGTTTAAGTTAAACATGCTGTTTAGTTTTGAACTCCGGTTCTTTGTCTTCGGGTGTCTGCCTTTTGGGTTTTCACCATCCGTTTCTTGAACCGTCGTTCGCTAACAATATTGCAAACCTTATGCCAACCAGTTCACTGACTTTATTGACTATTTGTCATTGAAAAACTGACTTATTTGCTTGTTTAATGCCATTTTGCTATCTTATTTATTAAAAATTGATAGATTTTCAGACTAATTTAAAACGCATTCTCCAACGCTTGGCTTCTTCGTCCCAATCGTGACTGATGATTTTGAAGGTTCCGATTTCTGATGTATTCTCCACATGTACTCCGATGCAGAGGCATTCGTCGTAATCGCCTACTTTCACGACACGTACCGTTTCCGAAGCACCATCGGGCAGGCGTTCCAAGTCGAAACGTCCTTGCGCTTCCTCTTGCGTAATGAATTCTGTTGTGACGGGCAGCTGTCGGGCGATTACCTCGTTTACGGCCTCTTCCAGCTTCTTTATTTCTTCTTCTGTGGGGCAGGCGGCAAGGAGATAGTCCAGCTTGCTCTTCTTCCGTTCTATGTGTGCTGATATGGAGCGGCCGCAACCGAATAACCTTATCATGGTCTGGTTGATGATGTGCTCCGTGGTGTGCATAGGAGGGTACTCCTGCTTGTTGTGGTCATTGAGATGAGGTTGTTGTTCCATGTATAATTTCAATAGTTGATATATATTTGATATTTTATCGTTTGAGGTTGGCCAGCACTTCTTCTTTCAGGATGCTGTATATATGTATATCTGTATATTCTCCAGAAGCCAGCAGTTCTCCGCAACGTTCTGTTCCCTCATGGACGAAACCGAGGCGAACCGGTACGGCGTTACTGGCTGCATTGCCCACGGCACAGCGAATTTGTATCCGCTTTATCTCTTTTTCTTGTACGGCCCACAGACACAGCTTGCGGACACTTTCAGTAATGATGCCCCGATGCTGGTATTCCGGCAGTAGCCAATAGCCGAGTTCTGTACGGTGGTTGTCGAAATCGGAGAAATGGAAACCTATCAGTCCGCAGATTTCATGTTGTTGGTTCCAAATACCGAATATTGGCTCATTTCGTTCGGCAGGAGCAGATAATACCTGACGTAAAAAAGCTTCTTCATCAGCTATTGTGCGCATATTATCCACAAATGGCAGCCATGTTCTTAAGTAGTCCCGGTGTGTGTCGATGGCATGGTAGATGGCTGCGGCATCTTCTATTCTGATTTCCTGCAGATAAATGTCCGGAAGGATGGGGAAGGAAATGGGAGAGGGGAGGATATGTACGTCTCCTGATTGGGACAGCTGTATCCTTTCCTTGATTTTTCCCCAGGCATGTGTATCGAACAGACAGCTTTCGCGCATGGTGTGATACATTTCCTTGAATCGGGACATGGGGATAGTGAAGCTCAATAAGTCCGCTTCGAAGTATGGGCGGACGGAGGGGTCGAAGAATCCCAGGAAAGTACGTTTCCCTTGTTTCCGGTTTTCAATGATGGTTTGGGTAATGACGGAACAGCAGCCGGAGCCGAATGGGGCTGCTACGGCATCCGATGCATTGTTGTCGAAGAAGGTCCATGTCGCCAGTCCGGATAGAATGTCGGGAGTTGGCAGGAACAGCAGTCCTTCCACTTCATCAAAGGAAGGTATCTTGTCTATGCGGGCAAAATGCAGATAGGCTTTGTCAGTTCTGGAAATCTGTAGCTCATTGACAAAATCTACCACCATTTCGGGAGTCTTCTTGTATTTCTCTTTCAAAGAGACAAACCCCGGGACGCGCTCGGGCATTTCAGTAAATCCGGTATAGAACTTGCCTCCTCCGCAGGTAATTGTTTTGTTGCTGAGACTGACGATTTTGCCGTCTCTGACTTGTTTCATGCATTTGAAGAGACAACCGGTTACTTTCTCTGTAGATGCCCCCATTCGGTCTGAATACCAAAAGGCGATGGGGAGTTCGGCGTGTTGGCCGAAAGCTTCCTGATAATTGGCAATAAATGTGTGTATATCCATGATGCTCGGATGATATTTATGATATGGTCTTTCTTTGGATTTTCCGTAAAGGTAATTCAATATTTTGATTCTTTTGCTTGCAGTATGCCTTTTTATCACTCTGCTTTCGAGCTTTTAATGATAGTAGAATAGGTTTTTATGGTATTTTAATTACTTTTGCATGAGGATTCTCAAAAAGTATTGCCTTTAACTAATCGGAAAGCCGGATGAAAAATATAATCATATTCTTGTGTCTTTGTACCATCTGTATGTGCCGCCTTCATGCTGCAGACAGCAGCCGGGCGGATTCTTTGCTGCTGAAACTGGACCAGGCGATAAAGGAGCGTCCCATATACATGGAGCAGAAAGAGCTGAAACTGGTGGAACTGAAAAGACAGTTGCATCGGCAGATACCGGATGAAGAACGTTTTGCCATTCTTGGCACATTGCTGGATGAGTACCGTTCGTTCAATACGGATTCTGCATTGCACATGGCCGAGGAAAGGGAACAGATAGCCATACGTCTTGGAAACCGGGAATACATAGACAATGCCCGCATGAATAAAGCAGATGTTTTGGGAATGACCGGTATGTATAAGGAAGTTATGGATTTGATGCGGAATATCCATATAGACCGGTTACCGGTGGATATCCATCCATATTATTACCATATCTACCGTACGGTCTATGGCCTTATGGCCGATTATGCCGTGACGGCATATGAAAAGAAGCTTTATACGGAGCTTACGGACAAATATCGTGATTCGTTGCTGTTGGTCAATAAAGATAATCTTCTGATACATACCTTGATTCAGTCCGACCAGTATAATGTACGCAATGAATATGACAAGGCCATCCGTTTGCTGACGGATTATCTGGCGCTGCAGAAGGACTATGAACACGACGTTGCGATTTGTGCCTATACTTTATCAGAGTCTTACCGGCTGAAAGGGGACAAAGAGAAGGAAAAGGAATACCTGATTGTTTCTGCTATGGCGGATATGAAAACCGCTGTCCGTGAATATATCTCTTTACGCAAGCTCGCCGTACTGCTTTACCAGGAAGGAGACATCGAGCGTGCCTATTCTTATGTAAAGATATGTATGGAAGATGCAGCCGCCTGCAATGCCCGGTTGCGCAAGCTGGAGATTCTGGAAATCTTTCCCATCATTAATGATGCTTACCAGCAAAAGACGGAGAAGCAGCAGGAGCAGATGAAATGGGCACTGGTATCTATCAGCCTGCTTTCACTTTTTCTGTTGCTTGCCATATTTTATGTATACAAGCAGATGAAGAAAGTGGCTGCCGCCCGCAGGGAAGTGATTGACGCCAACAAACGGTTGAAGGAGCTGAATGATGAGCTTCACCTTTCCAATGCACAACTCAAGGAGGCCAACCACAGCATTGCCGAAAACTCCTATCTGAAGGAGGAGTATATCGGCCGTTATATGGACCAGTGCTCGGTCTATTTGGAAAAGATGGACAATTACCGCCGGTCGCTGGGAAAGATTGCCGCTACCGGAAATGTGGAGGAACTCTACAAGAACATCAAGTCTTCTAAATTCATAGAGGGGGAATTAAAGGAATTCTATACCAACTTTGATAATACCTTCCTGCAGCTGTTTCCTACTTTTGTAGAAGACTTCAATGCCCTGCTTGCCGATGATGAGCAAATATCCTTGAAAGCCGGCGAACGGATGAATACAGAGTTGCGCATCTTTGCATTGATACGTTTGGGTATTACTGACAGCGTGAAGATAGCCCAATTCCTTCGATATTCTGTTACCACCATTTATAACTATCGTACGAAGGTTCGCAACAAGGCTGCCGGTGACCGCGACTTGTTGGAACAGGAAGTGATGACAATTGGCAAGTCGAAGAACTGAGAATAGGGGTTTTGAAGCTTGGAAGTGTCTCTTTTACGCTTATATTTTCACTACTTTTTTAGTTGGGTAATAATTTTATATATTATTGGTATATAGTGGTTTAAGCCTTTTTGAATGATGTAAACCACTACTTTTTTACTCTTTCCTCCACTATTGGCTTCTCTTATCTGATACATTTGCATTGTTCCTCTTCGGAAAGAGTGACACATGTGATTTATGTTTTTATTATTAACTTTAAATTCTTATATTATGCAAAAGTACAAAATGCCAATCAGCAGGCTACGGATGATGGTTTGTCTGATAGGAATGTTACTTCCGATGTGCATGTTCGCACAGCAAATTACAGTACAAGGTGTAGTGAAAGACCAGACCGGTGAAACGGTTATTGGCGCCAGTGTAATGGAAAAAGGAACCACAAATGGGACAATAACCGGTATTGACGGTGATTTCTCTTTGAACATGTCTCCGAACGGTACTCTTGTCGTTTCATTTGTAGGCTATAAGACTCAAGAGGTGCAGGTGAAGGGACAGAAACAGCTTCAGGTAGTTTTGTCTGAAGATGCCGAAATGCTGGATGAAGTGGTGGTGATAGGGTATGGCACCATGAAGAAAAGCGACCTTACAGGAGCAGTGTCCTCCATCGGTAACAAGGATATCAAGGATTCCCCCGTATCCAATTTGGGACAAGCCATCCAGGGAAAAATCTCAGGTGTGCAGATTGTAGATGCCGGTAAACCGGGAGACAATGTATCCATCAAGATTCGTGGTTTGGGTTCTATCAACAACTGCGACCCGCTGGTCGTGATTGACGGAGTGCCTACCGACTTGGGCTTGTCTTCCTTAAATATGGCCGATGTGGAACGTTTGGATGTATTGAAGGATGCTTCGGCCACAGCCATCTACGGTTCCCGGGGAGCTAATGGAGTTGTGATGATTACCACCAAACGCGGTACGGAAGGAAAAGGAAAACTTGCTGTATCTGCCAATTACTCTTTCCAGAATGCTACGAACGTACCTTCTTTATTGAACGCGGCGCAGTATGCCGAGTTGAGTAATGACATGATGGTGAACAGTGGACGCAATCCTAATCCGGAATGGGCCAATCCTTCTGAATTGGGTGCAGGTACCGACTGGATGGATGAATTGCTCCGTACGGGTGTGATGCAGAACTATACGGTAAGTTATTCCGGCGGTAACGAGAAATCCCATTATTATGTGTCCGGTGGTTTTCTGGATCAGTCCGGTATCGTGAAGAGTGTGAATTACCGTCGCTTCACATTCCAGTCCAACAGTGATGCGCAAGTCTTGAAATGGTTGAAGTTCTCCAATAACATTACGTTCAGTGCCGATACGAAGAAGTCGGGCAGCTATAATATAGGTGATGCGCTGAAAGCGCTCCCCATTTATCCGGTGAAGAATGAAGATGGCAGTTGGAGTGGCCCTGATGGTAACTCGGAATGGTATGGCAGCACGCGCAACCCCATTGGACCGACGGAACTGAACAAGAGTCAGACTGATGGATATAACTTCCTGGCCAACTTGACGGCAGAACTTACTTTTACCAAATGGCTTAAGTTTAAAAGTACTTTCGGCTACGATGCCAAATTCTGGTTCATAGACAACTTTACCCCCAAGTATAACTGGAAACCCACTCCCACAGAGGAGACTTCACGTTATAAGAGCGATAACAAGTCGTTCACTTATTTGTGGGACAACTATTTCCTATTCGACCATACTTTTGCAGAAAAACATCGTGTGGGATTGATGGCCGGTATGTCTGCCCAATGGAACACCAACGACTACCTGAATGCGCAGAAGAATGTGTTTATGTTCGACAATGTGCACGAAATGGATAATGGCGAGGAAATGTATGCCATCGGTGGAAACGAGACAGAGTGGGCATTGCTCTCTTACATGGCACGTGTCAACTACTCTTACGAAGACCGCTATTTGCTGACTGCAACCATTCGTCGTGACGGTTCCAGCCGTTTCGGTAAGAAACATCGCTGGGGTACTTTCCCTTCCGTATCTGTGGCATGGCGTGCCTCTCAGGAAAAGTGGTTTCCAAAAAACGACTATATCAATGACCTGAAAGTGCGTGCGGGATACGGTGTGACCGGTAGCCAGGCAAGTGTTGGAAACTACAGCTATCTGGCATCCTACAATACTAGTGTATATCCTTTCGGCATTTCGAGCGGCAATCAGACAGCGCTGGTTTCTTCTACTCTCGCCAACCCGTATATCCATTGGGAAGAGGTGGCACAAACCAACATCGGTTTTGATGCCTCACTGTTCAATTCACGCGTTATGTTCTCGTTCGATGCTTATCTGAAGGAGACGAGAGACATGCTGGTAAAGGCGTCTATCCCCATCACATCGGGATTTGAAGATACTACAACCACGTATACCAATGCCGGAAAAGTACGTAATCAAGGTATTGAAATGAGTCTGCATACCATCAATCTTACCGGTGAACTGGGATGGGAAACGAACCTGACCGCCACTTACAATAAGAATAAAATTAAGGATTTGAACAGCGACGTTCCTTATTACATTAACCAAATCAATAACTCCTATGTAACGATGCTGGCAAAGGACTATCCCATTAATGTCTTCTACGGCTATGTTACGGACGGAATCTTCCAGAACCAGTCTGAAGTGAATACACATGCCGTGCAGCCGGGAGCTGAGCCGGGTGATATCCGTTTCAGGGATTTGAACAACGATGGTGTCATCAATGATAGTGACCGTACCGTCATCGGTAACCCGAACCCAAGTTGCTGTTCTCCATGAACAATAGCCTTTCCTATAAGGGTTTCGAACTTCTGTTTTCTTACAAGGTATAGCCGGAAATAAGATATACAATGCCAACAATATCGACAATACCGGTATGGCAGCTGCCTATAACCAGACTACCGACGTACTGAAGCGTTGGCAAGGAGAGGGGACCAGCAATTCGATGCCGCGTGCCGTGTTCGGCGACCCCAATCAGAATACACGCGTGTCAGACCGCTTTGTGGAGAATGGTTCTTATCTGCGTTTGAAGAATATCACACTCTCATACACTTTCCCGAAGCAGTGGTTACAGAAAGCCCAGATTGAGAATGCACGCCTTTCCCTATCTTGTGAGAATGTGGCTACCATCACCGGATATTCCGGTTTCGACCCTGAAGTGGGTATTAACGGAATAGACCAGAACCGTTACCCCATTTCCCGTACGTTCAGCTTAGGATTAAACTTTAACTTTTAATGATTGACTCGGATATGAAAAAGATAACAAATTTACTATATATGCTGGCAGTATTGCTGCTGGCTTCCTGCAACGACTTTCTGGACAAGTCTCCTAAAAATACGGTTGACCCGGAAACGACGGTGACCGATGATGTGGCCATTGCTCTGACCAATGCCTGCTATCGCACCCTTCAGTCTTCCAATATGTACAACCAGCGTATCTGGACACTGGATATTGTGGCGGGTAACAGTTTGGTGGGTGCCGGTGGCGGTACCGACGGCCTTGAAACGATACAAGCTTCTAACTTCATAACGCAGAGCGACAATGGCATGGCATTGTACATGTGGCGTTCTCCCTGGGTGGGGATAGGACAATGCAACATTGTGTTGAATAGTCTTCTGGAGGCTGAAGCCGTGTCAGAGAGAATCAAGAACCGCTGTCTGGGAGAGGCTTATTTCTCCGTGCACATTATTACTATGTATTGGTACGTCTGTACGGTGGTGTTCCACTGCGTTTGGCTCCTTATAATCCGGGAGAACCGACAGACATTGCACGCGCTACAGTCGAAGAGACTTATGCCCAGATAATTTCCGATTGTAAGAATGCGGTTGACCTGCTTCCTGCCAAGTCTTCTTACGACGACGAGAACGTGGGACGTGCCTGCAAAGATGCAGCTTTAGCCATGTTGGCAGATATTTATCTGACGCTGGCTCCTAATCATACGGAATATTATCAGGAGGTGTCTGATTTGTGTGATGAGATAACAAATTTGGGGTATGACCTTTCTTCCTGCAAGTATGAGGATAATTTCGATGCATTGGTCAATAACGGGCCGGAATCTTTGTTCGAGGTCCAGTATTCGGGCAATACGGAATATGATTTTTGGGGAAACAATCCGCAGTCTTCCTGGCTTTCTACTTCATGGGTCCCCGTAATTCGGACTTTGTTGCCGGCAGTTATGGCTGGAACCAGCCTACAAAAGAATTTGTGGGTCAATATGAGAGCGGTGACAAACGTAAGGATTTGACCGTGCTTTATGCCGGATGTCCGGATTTTGACGGTAAGGCTTACAAAAGCTCTTATTCCAATACGGGATACAATGTACGCAAGTTTCTGGTGTCGAAAACGGTTTCTCCGGAATACAATACCAATCCTGCCAACTTCGTGATTTATCGTTATGCGGACGTCCTGCTGAAGAAGGCCGAAGCTTTGAATGAAATGGGACGCCCTGACCAGGCTGCCGTGCCTTTGAATATTGTACGTAAGCGTGCCGGACTGCCGGAGGTTTCGGGCTTGTCACAGGAAACCATGCGTGAAAAGATTATCCATGAGCGCCGCATGGAACTAGCTTTCGAAGGGCATCGCTGGTTCGACATGATTCGTGTCAACAATGGAGAGTATGCCATTAAATTCCTGCATTCCATTGGAAAGAGCAACGTGAACAAGAACCGCTTGCTGTTCCCTATTCCGCAGACGGAGATGGATGCTAATACCTTAATGGTGCAGAACCGGGTTATTAATTAATTTAATCAGAAGAATATGAAGAAATATATTTCACACCTTGTATTTGCCTTACTGGGCTGTGCAGCCTTATCTGCTTGTGTAGATGATGATTACATGGAATTGGATAAAGGACAGAATGAACTTGTACTGACGGCCAGCAAGACGGAAGTTGTTTTGAATGAGCAGGCACATGCCGATGATGCCCTGGAGCTTTCCTGGACTACGGGAACCAATTATGGGACGGGTAATAAAATTTCCTATACGCTGGAATTGACCAAGACCGGCAGTGATTTTGCAGATTCTTATGTAGCTGTGGAGAATGCTGTACAAGAATACTCATGGAAAAAGAGCGTGGAGGAATTGAATGACATCCTGCGCAACCATTTTGGGGCAACTGCCGGGGAGAACATTTCGTTGGAAGCGCGCTTGACAGCTACTGTAACAGAACGGGACGAAAAACAGGTGTCTACCACTGCTTTCAGTGTTACAGCCTATAAACCGCTCACATCCACCCTTTATCTGATAGGTAGTGCCACTCCGGGCGGCTGGAGTGCCGATGATGCGACAGAGATGACCCGCAAGGACAATGGTATCTTTACATGGACGGGCCGGCTTGTGGCCGGTGAGTTTAAGTTCATCACGACCTTAGGCTCATTCCTGCCCTCTTACAACAAAGGAACAGATGGATTGCTGGTTCTTCGTAGCAGTGATGACCAGCCGGATGAACCTTTTGTTGTCGAAGAAGACCATAATTACATCGTCGAAGCCAATCTGTTTACCGGTGTTCTTACATTGACCCAGACAGAGACGTTGGCACCTGCCTACGACCAGCTTTATTTTGTGGGTAACGCTACGGATTGGGGATTCGTGAAGATGAAACAAGATGTGCTCGATCCATACTTGTTCCGCTTCGGCAAGTTCTTTGAAGTGGGCAAAGGAGGGGAATTCAAGTTCGGAACCTCCGATGGAAGTTGGGAGAACATGTATAAGGCCAAGAATGCCGATGCTGCTTATACCGATACAGAAGTGGTGTTTGTGAAAGGGTTCGACCCGGACAATAAATGGGTGCTGAAAGACGGGGAATGCGGCAAGGCTACAAGATTTGCATGGATATCCGTAGTGGTAAGGAACGCATGATGATGAGCGAATTTACTCCGTATGAGATGATTTATATGGTAGGTGATGCTACGCCGGCCGGTTGGACGATTGGTGATGCTACGCCGATGCAGACAACGGATAATCCGTATGTGTTTACTTGGAAAGGTACGCTGAATGCCGGTGAGTTGAAATTTACTTGTGATAAGCAGGAAGATTGGAATGGAGCCTGGTTCATGCCGGCTGTAGCAGACAAACAGCCTGCAGGAGAAACAGAACCGATGCTTTTCCTTGATAAATCAGACGAAGCGTTCAAAGCGCAATATCTGGACGTGATGGTAGGCGGCATCGACCAGAAGTGGAAGATTACGACAGCAGGTTCCTATCTGATTACTTTGAATCAGCTGGAAGAGACAATTTCAATCGTGAAACAATAGGTATCTACAATAGATGAAGAAGATAGTTTATACAACAATGGTAGCCTTGCTGCTGGTTGCATGCAGCAAGGAGAGTGATGATACCGGTAGCGGTACCGGTGGAGGCGGAGAGAGTGGAGGGGTTACGGAAGTAACCCCAGTCACCTCGGACTTGACGGTCAATCTCACTACCGACAAGGCATGTTACCGGCCGGGCGAGAGTGTTTCTTTTACAGCTGACGCCCTTCCTGCCGGAGCTAAAATCCGCTACCGGACAATGGACAAGGTTGTATCGGAGCAGGCTGCTGTCGGTACTACTTGGACTTGGACTGCTCCGGCAACCGATTATACCGGTTATCTGGTGGATGTATACCGTACAAAAGAGAATGGAACAGAGGTTATTCTTGGTACTATTGCCGTAGATGTATCCAGTGACTGGACACGTTTTCCACGTTATGGTTTCGTTGCCACTTTTGATGCTTCGAAAAAGATGGATGGAGTGATAGAGAAGGAGATGGCTTTCCTGAACCGTTGCCACATTAACGGGGTACAGTTTCAGGATTGGCACAACAAGCATCATTGGCCGTTGGGCGGTACGCGTGAGCATCTGGACGAGGTCTATAAGGACATTGCCAACCGGGAGGTCTATACCGAGGTAGTGAAGAAGTATATCTCTACACAACACAGCCTGGGCATGAAGTCCATGTTCTACAATCTATGTTTCGGAGCTTTGGACGATGCCGTTTCCGACGGAGTAAAGGAAGAATGGTACATATTCAAGAACACGGGACGCATGGATAAGGATTCGCATGACTTGCCCTCCAGTTGGAAAAGTAATATCTTCCTACTCAATCCCGCCAATACGGAATGGCAGGCATATATTGCCCAAAGAAACGATGATATTTATGCCAATCTGGACTTTGACGGTTATCAGATAGACCAACTGGGAAACCGGGGTGACCGCTATGACTATGATGGCAATAAGGTAAATCTGCCTAAGGGATATGCCTCGTTCATCGAAGCCATGAAACAGAAGCATCCGGACAAGCGTTTGGTGATGAATGCCGTCTCCAGCTATGGAGCTTCCCAGATAGCTGGTACGGGTAAAGTGGATTTCCTTTATAATGAAGTATGGGGCGATGAGGCAGGCTTCAAGGATCTGCACACCATTATCAAAGCGAACGACCAGTATGGCAACCATGCCTTGAAAACGGTGTTTGCCGCATATATGAACTATGACAAGGCAGGTAGCAGTACCGGTGAGTTCAATACACCGGGTGTGCTGCTGACGGATGCTGTGATATTTGCTTTGGGAGGCTCTCATTTGGAATTGGGTGACCACATGCTATGCCGCGAGTACTTTCCAAGCACGGCTTTGCAGATGAACGATGTACTGAAAACAGCCATGATTCGTTATTATGACTTTATGACGGCTTATCAGAACCTGCTTCGTGATAAAGATACGGAGGCGGAGATTTCCGTTTCTCTGAACTGTACGGATGCTGCGCGGAATCTTTCTCTGAATGCATGCCGCCGCAGAAGTCTGCCATCACTGTATATGCCAAGAATGTAAATGGCAGGCAAGTCATTCATCTGCTCAACTTCCTCAATGCGGATAACTTAAGCTGGAGGGATTTGAACGGAACAATGCCCGAACCGCGTCTGGTGTCCGACGTGCCGTTGAAGATGAATGTTTCCGGTAAAGTGAACAAGATATGGGTTGCATCGCCCGATTTCCATGCCGGTGCTTCGCAGGAACTGTCATTCGAACAGAAGGACGGCACGGTTACCTTTACCTTGCCCTTGCTGAAGTACTGGAGCATGCTTGTGATGGAATAAGAATATCCAATAAAGGAACAAACAGATTATAGTAATGAAGAAATATATATTTTTATTTTTTGCCGTCTGTGCATTTTCAGTATATGCGAATGCACAGAACCGCACCGGAGACTGCACTTCCTATACCAGTGACGACCGCAGTGTGACCTTCTATTTAAATGACAGTTCTGCCATACAATTACGTCTGTGTAGCCAGTCTACGGTACGTATATGGTTTTCTCCCGACGGTAGTTTCCAGCGGAGTAATCCTTCCTTTGCCGTCGTCAATGAGGACCTGGAGGATGTCGGTACCGTCCATGTGGACGAACAGAATGCCTGCTACGAGATTTTTACCCCTAAACTCCGTATCCGGGTAAACAAGTCTCCGTTTAACTTACAGATATTCGACAAGTATCAGAAACTGCTGTTCAGTGATTATGCCGATAAGGGGCATATCAGTAACGGGCAGCGCAAATTGGAATACAAGACCTCCGTCGTGACGAACACTTCTTCGGCTTGGGAGAAAAGACCGGCAAGCTGGACCGTCGCGGCGAAGCCTACAAGATGTGGAACAGTGACAAGCCTTGTTATAGTACCGTTGAGGACCCGCTCTACAAGAGTATTCCGTTCTTTATGAGCAGTTATCGTTATGGTATTTTCCTGGACAATACGTATAAGACCGAATTTAAGTTTGGTACGGAAAGCCGCGATTACTACAGTTTCGAGGCTCCTGGGGGAGAGATGATTTATTATTTCATCTTCGGGAAGGATTATAAGGAAATCATGAAACAATATGTCGACCTGACGGGAAAACCCATAATGCCTCCTAAATGGCATTGGGCTTTGCACAATGCCGGGGACTGCTGACGAGCGAGAAATTGTCTTATGAAATAGCTGAAGGCTATCGTAAGCGCGGAATTCCTTGTGATGTTATTTACCAGGACATAGGCTGGACACAGTATTTGCAGGATTTTGAGTGGCGGAAAGGGAACTACGAGAATCCGAAAAAGATGCTTGCAGACCTCAAGGATATGGGCTTCAAGGTGGTGGTTTCGCAAGATCCGGTCATTTCACAAGCCAATAAGCGGCAATGGGAGGAAGCTGATAGGTTAGGGTATCTGGTAAAGGACTCCACCAACGGCAGGAGTTATGACATGCCCTGGCCCTGGGGTGGTAATTGTGGCGTAGTGGACTTCACCCTTCCTGCTGTGGCAGACTGGTGGGGAGCTTATCAGCAGAAGCCCATTGATGATGGCATTGCCGGTTTCTGGACTGATATGGGTGAACCTGCCTGGAGCAATGAGGAGCAGACGGAACGCCTGGTGATGAAACACCATTTGGGCATGCATGATGAGATTCACAATGTTTATGGTCTTACGTGGGATAAGGTGGTGAAGGAGCAGTTTGAAAAACGGAATCCTAACCGTCGCGTATTTCAGATGACACGTGCCGCTTTTGCGGGCTTGCAACGCTATACCTTCGGCTGGACCGGTGACTGTGGAAACGGTGATGACGTGACGCAGGGTTGGGGACAGATGGCCAATCAGATTCCGGTACTGTTGTCTGCCGGTTTGGGAATTATTCCTTTTACTACTTGTGACATTACCGGTTATTGCGGAGATATAGAGGATTATCCTGCGATGGCTGAACTTTATACGCGGTGGATACAGATGGGCGCTTTCAATCCCCTGAGCCGCATTCATCATGAGGGCAACGTGGCTGTGGAGCGTGGCTGTTCGGCGAAGAGGCCGAGAAGAATGCCAAGGCGGCCATCGAATTGAAGTATCGCCTTTTGCCTTATATCTATACGTATGCCCGCGAAGCACACGAAACGGGGTTGCCTCTCATGCGACCGATGTTTCTGGAATATCCGGCAGATATGGAAACGTTCTCTACGGATGCCCAGTTCATGTTTGGCAGCGAACTGCTGGTTGCTCCGGTGGTAAAGAAAGGAGCGCGAAACAAGAATGTGTATCTTCCTGAAGGAACTTGGATTGACTACAACAACAAACACACAGCATATAGCGGTGAGCAATGGATGACGGTGGATGCTCCCCTCAATACTATTCCTATGTTTGTAAAGCAGGGAAGTATCATACCTCAAATGCCGGTCATGAACTATACGGATGAGAAACCGGTCTATCCGGTTACGTTTGAGATATTTCCTGCTGCAGCGGGCAGTGAAACTACCTTCTCGCTTTATGAAGATGCAGGAACTGATTTAGGATATTTGCGTGGAGAGTTCATGCGCACTCCTATTACTTGCCAGACTACCGACAAAGGCTATACGCTGAAAGTAGGTACACGGACTGGTGAGAAATATAGCTTACCCGGCCAACGAAACCTGATGTTCTGCATCTATACGGAACAGATGCCGAGAACAGCTTTGCTGGACGGTCAGAAAATCAAGAAAACGAATGTCGGAAAGCTGGAAGAAAATCGGGAGACAGAGTTTACGATAACTACCTGGTGTCCTGACAAGAAGCTGGGGACTTGCCTGCTGAGGTTGCCGGATGATGGAAAGGAACATATCATTGAGTTTATCTATTAACACAAAAAACATATCATTATTATGAAGAAATTTGTACTTAGCGCGGCTTTGCTTTTTTCTGCCCTGGCGGGGAATGCTGAAGGCATTTCATCCCCTTCGGGCATGGTGAAGCTGGATTTTGAACTGACAAAAGACGGGAGACCAGCCTATCAGGTGGATTATAAAGGGGCTCCTGTCATCAATCCCAGTACGTTGGGATTGGAACTGAAAGGAGCTACCAGCCTGATGGATGGTTTCAAAGTAGTAAGGACTTCTACTTCCACTTTCGATGAAACCTGGCAACCGGTGTGGGGGGAGACAAAAGATATCCGCAACCACTACAACGAATTGCTGGTAGAACTTGAACAACCGTCTACCACTCGTTTTATGAATATCCGTTTTCGGGTATATGATGACGGCGTGGGATTCCGTTATGAGTTTCCGCAACAGAAGAATCTGGTTTATTTTGTGATAAAGGAAGAGCATTCCCGATTTGCCATGACCGGCGACCATACTGCCTGGTGGATTCCGGGAGATTATGATACCCAGGAATATGATTATACGGAGTCCAAACTCTCTGAAATCCGTGGACTGCTGCAGGGAGCTGTGAGTGACAATGCGTCACAAACTGTCTTTTCGCCGACAGGTGTCCAGACTTCCATACAGCTTAAAACAGCTGATGGAGTGTACCTTAACCTGCACGAGGAGCCTTGGTGGACTACTCTTGCATGCATCTCAACCTGGATGACAAGAACCTCGTTTTTGAATCCTGGCTGACTCCGGATGCTCAAAGGAAATAAAGG
>ENA-OQCS01000041-OQCS01000041.1-human-gut-metagenome-genome-assembly--contig:-NODE-41-length-48953-cov-3.615553_pt1 | contig 48953 bp, 49 predicted proteins | sample MGYA00242757_ERZ504575 | MGnify/ENA primary metagenome ERZ504575 (study PRJEB26092, sample SAMD00036297) | human gut metagenome | host: Homo sapiens | study: EMG produced TPA metagenomics assembly of... | reverse complement strand
GCGTGCGATTCAGTACATTCTTACCATTACCAGAAACATAGTCCAGTGTGCGCCATTCACCATTCTTGTCGCTCTTACCTTGCAGAAAGCAGGAGGAAGTGACGTAGGAATGGTTTTCGCCGGCAGCGTTCAGTAACTTCCAGCCATTAATGCTTCTTTCACCGCCCAAATCAAAGTCTACGTAGTGGGGCATTTCAGCAATAGCACACCACTTTGTGTTTTCGTCGCCATCTACCATGAAAGCCGGCTTCTCTTTCTCGTTCACATAGCTTGAATAGCCCATTACCATGTCCTGCTTCAGAATGTTCACTCTCTCTGTGGAGCTTTCCGTCTGATAGCGATTGCACTTGTTTGCCGTACGGAACAGTTCGGAAGCGGGACAAACAGAAGTAGCAGCAACATCAGTCAAAGTGGCGGCAAAAATAACAATATCCTTATTATCGGGCAATACCACCTCAGTAGCCTTTTCTGGCAGGTCTATTGCGAACTTAAACATGTAAGTGAACTCATACGGCTGATCGCCTTCACCGGAATGGCGGTGCGTACCCACATAGGCAACTTCAGCATCTTTCAGATAACCTTCCGTATGTCCGGTGTGCCCCCACTGACCGATGAAGCCAGTATAAGAAGGAACAATGACTTCCTGCACATACTTGCCTACGCGGAATATCCCCTTCACATCTTTATCAGAAGCGGCAGCAGCAAGGATATAGAGTCTGTTATAAGTACAGTCGGCGGGCAGTTTCAGTACATTGCCCTTGCAAGCCATACCATTCAGCTCTTCACGTGTCTCCAATTTGAAAGGCACTCCATGCACATTCATCTCGCAGGTATCAATTCAGCAGCATAAGAATAACCAGACTCAAAGTTGGCAGCAGCCTTGAACTCGTTCCAACTGAAGCACTTCTTATCATAAACAAGGGGCAATGGTTCGGCCACCGTCTGCACCTTTTTATTGGAAGCAAAACGTACCTTGTAGGTCTTAATGCTGTTTGGATTGACTGACACTTCCAAGCGATTTCCACTGAATGTAGCCTTACCGATGGTCTTTTCCGTACCATCTGCTTCTACAGCAGCCACAAGGTTGTCGGCAAAGACAATCGAGCTTTCTGCGCCTGCTTGCCTGCGGCTTCATACACGCGTACCACATATTCATCTGAACTTTCGGCTTTCTTTAAGGCTTTAATAAGTACATTCCGGTTATCGGAAAAAGCCAATGAATAGCTCTTACCTAATTCGCCGCGATGCTTTCCAACAACGAACGCCTTGATGCGCTGGTTCAGCAACTCAGCATTCTCGCGGGTTTGAACTACGTCCAAAGCGCCCACATGACCTACCAAGCTGTAAGTAAAGGTATGGTGACCGAAGTCCTGACGATCTTGATAAGCATAGTTCTTTTTTGTCTTCGGAGTGTGCAGCAAAGTGAGACGCAAGGTATTGTTATCAGGCTTGTCCCAGCCATATTTGCTGTCGTTCATGATGGAACGCCATAAGAGCCGTTAGCGTCCGTCAAATCTGCCCAATATTGAGCGTATACTTCGTAAGCGGTCAAGATGTTGTTTCCTCTCTGCACGCTGCCTACGCCCAAGTCGTAAGTGGCCACCTCATTATTCAAATTGAGGGGAAACTCAGCCTTCAACAGAGCGTTGGTAGACTGCCAGTCCACTTCGTTAGTAAAGTCAATGCGGTGGGCCAATACACCTTCATACAAATGGATGTACTGGCGGAAAAAAGAATCATCGTGACGTTTCTCCACGCAGAGAGTCTTACGTAATGCACCGTTTTCGCAAAGAGTCACTTTCACATCCTCGGTGATGGAAATAGGAGTGGCGTCCACAGTCTCTTTCAATATCTCCCATGCCGGCCATTCGAATGACTTGTTTTCAGTGAAGAGGGCTAAACGAATAGCCTTACCAGCCTTTACCAATTCCTTGTTGTTTCTCTTGTCGAACAGTGAAGTAATGTCACCGTTCTCATTCAATGTCAGTTTGTAGAACGAATTTTCAACACTTGCAGCTTCAACAGCAGACATCTCTTTTCCTTCGCCGGAGAGGCGGACATCGTAAACTGCGTATCCATTGGCGGGTACAGTGGCTTCTACTAACAAGCGGACCTTTCCATCAGTATATGAAACCAACTGAGAAACCACCAACTTGCCTTGTTCGTTATATACAGCCACACTTTTGGGAAAACGGGAAGCCTCCACTTCGATGGTCACCACATCTGCAGCCTTGAAGCCCGAAGCGTTATAGAGCACTACGGGAATCCCCTTGACACGAGTATCAAGCTTGCCTGCCACACTTCCCACAGAATGAGTCAGGATACCGGAGAACTGTTTCAGAGAGAGAAGTTCATCGTTCCAAGAAAATTCATAGGCACGGGGAATGCTGGTACCAGTCAAATCATCGTGGAATTGGTGGAATATGAAGCGCTGCCAAGACTCCGTCAGGCTCTTGCCAGGATATTCGGCAACCCCCAAAAGGGCAGCAGCCACAGAAGCACGTTCAGCGGCATCACCCAAAAGTTCATTTTGACGATTATAGAGTTTCATAGCAGCCTGTGAAGTGTAGCAGCCGGTTCCATGAACGTCCATCAGCAATTCACCGTCAAATACGGGGAGCTCGGGATGGCTGCCATAAGGCTGGTAATCCTTGAACAACTGGTCACTGGCTGCACTGATAATCTTCAACGGACCGTCTCCCTTGATACCTTTCTCCACGGAAGCCACAGAAGCGATGGTAGGTGAACCGCCCACATCACCTGTTCCATAGTAGCGGTAAACGGTATTCAGGGGAGTGCATTTGGAGAGTTCCATCAAATATTTATTTTCTGAAAGGTCTTCATTATCCCAACGACGACCGTAATCATATCCGTGAGCCAGCATGACGGACGCTCCATCCACTCCTTTCCACAGTCCGATGGTAAAGGGATGCTTGCTCTTACCGTAGAAGGATTGTTACGCCAATCCAGCTTCTGTGAAGAGAAACCTATCAGTCCACAATGGGCAGCAACAGTAGGCAATGTCCAACCGAATCCGAAGCAATCGGGAAGGAAGATGTCGGTACTTTCTACCCCCAGCTCCTTACGATAGAACTCCTGCCCCAGCATAATGTTGCGAATAAACGATTCAACAGACGGCACCAAAGTGTCGGTAGCATCCCAACTGGCCCCACTCACATGCCATCGACCTGCCTTTACAAAAGCCTTCATCAGTTCGTATTCACGAGGATAATATTCCTTCATCCAAGCATATTTCACTCCACCTTCAAAATTAAAGATATAGTCGGGGTACTGGTTCAAAAGGAAAAGGTTCTGATTCAAGGTATTCCAAACATAATCCTTAATAGTAGTCTGAATGTCCCAGTTCCACTGCGTGTCCAAGTGGGCATCTGCCACCATGTACGCTTTTGCTTTCTTCGGTGCAACGGTCTGAGCCGATAATTGTCCTCCTGCAACGGCCAACATCACGGCTCCCGCTATCAGATGGGTCTTCCCCATCAGTATTCGTCTCTTTTTCATGGTTTTGTTATTATTGTTTTTTCGTAAAAGATAATGTCAATTCGATATAAACCACCGCATTCTTTGTTATAAATGTGCTGCCTCCTCTAGCCGCAAACCGCTCTTTCACCTTCTCTCTTTAGCCTCCATCCGGCAACAATAGTTTTCTGACATGTGGAATGTTGGTAACAAAAATAGCCCATCCTTCACTCTCATACTGTACAGATTCGCGACATAGATATGTAAAAAGTCGTCTGTGGCATGATTTTATATATTTATGTCATAAATAGCATACATTTCCTACAGAATACAAACTACTTTTGTATATTGTAAAAATCCAAAAGCTAAGAACATGAAAAAACAATTCCTACTCTCGGCAGTTCTCTGCCTCTCACTGACCGCTTTCGGACAGAAAGTACATCAACTGGCCTCACCCAGCGGAAACATCCGCATCTCGGTGGAGCTGACCGATCAAATCCAATATGATGTAACCCAAGGAAATCAAACACTGATGGACAACTGTGTCATTGGTCTGGAAACTGCCAACCACCAGCTGGGCATCCATCCTAAACTAAACAAAGTAGTACGCCAAAATGTAAACGAGGAACTGACTCCCATCGTACCCCTGAAATTCTCTACTATAACCAACCGCTACAACCAATTGCTACTGAAGTTTAAAGGAGGCTATTCAGTAGAGTTCCGTGCCTTTGATGACGGATTCGCCTACCGCTTCCTTACTGACCTGAAAGGCGAGCAAAAAATAATGAATGAAATCCTCCGCCTGAACTTTGTGGATGATTGCCTGCTACATCTTCAGCAACCTGACGGCTTTAAGACTTCCTATGAAGAAGAATATCGCCACCAAACAAGCAGCGAGTGGAAAAACTCCAATCGCATGGCTCTGCTTCCCCTTTTAGCCAGCACACCCAAAGGTGACAAAATCCTCATGAGTGAAACCAATCTGACAGACTATCCCGCCATGTTTCTGAAAAACGATGGACAAGGCGGCATTACCGCCGTCTTCCCCCGTCTGCCTCTTGAATTCGGAGAAGACGGTGACCGCAGTCTCAAGATTCTGAAAGAAGCCAACTGCATAGCCCGTACCGCAGGCAAGCGCAGTTATCCATGGCGTTACTTCGTCATTACCGACGATGACCGCAAACTTATAGAAAACACTCTATCCTATCGCCTCGCTGAAAAGAATGTCATAGAAAACACCTCTTGGATTAAACCAGGACTAGCCAGCTGGGAATGGTGGAACGGAGCCACACCCTACGGCCCCGACGTGGACTTCAAAGCAGGTTGCAACCTTGACACCTACAAATACTTCATCGACTTCGCATCCCACTACGGCGTAGAATATATAGTAATGGACGAAGGCTGGGCCATGACACCCGCAACCCCTATAAACCCAATCCCTCGGTAGACATACACGAACTCATCCGCTACGGCAAAGAAAAAAACGTAGGCATTGTGTTATGGCTCACTTGGCTTACGGTAGAAAACCACTTTGACCTATTCGAAACTTTCGAAAAGTGGGGTGTGAAAGGCGTAAAGATAGATTTCATGGATCGTAGCGACCAATGGATGGTAAACTTCTATGAACGCGTAGCACATGAAGCCGCCAAACACCATCTCTTCGTTGACTTTCACGGTGCTTTCAAACCTGCCGGATTAGAATACAAATACCCAAACGTACTCTCCTACGAAGGCGTAAGAGGTATGGAGCAAATGGGCGGATGCCGTCCCGACAACAGTGTCTATTTCCCCTTCATACGCAACGCAGTAGGAGCCATGGACTATACTCCCGGCGCCATGCTTAGCATGCAGCTGAAGTCTACCATTCCGAACGTCCCAATTCTGCCAGCATCGGCACACGTGCCTATCAGATGGCACTCTTTGTTCTTTTTGAAACCGGCCTGCAGATGATGGCAGACAATCCTACCCTCTATTATCGCAACGACGAGTGTACACGTTTCATCACCCAAGTACCCCAAACATGGGACGAAACCATCGCTCTCGAAGCCAAAGCAGGAGAATATGCCATCGTGGCCAAACGCAAAGGAGAACAATGGTATATAGGAGGCATGACCAACAACCGCGAACGTGAACGGGTCTTTAACATCTCCCTTGATTTCCTGCAAGAAGGAAAAAATTATCTCATGACCTCTTTTGAAGACGGCATCAACGCTGACCACCAAGCCATGGACTATCGCAAGCAAGAACAATCCTTGAAGAAAGGCAACCATATCACAGTCCGTTTGGCACGCAACGGTGGATTCGCTGCGGTCATTCGCTAATCATATCCATACCTATCTGCTCCGTACAAATACATTTCTAAGGATACGGAGCAGATACAAAGCAAACTGTAAGCCTACAACTAAAGAAATATATTGCAAATATTGACTGTTTCCACCTTAAAATATATCTTTGCAACTTAAAATCAATACAACAAGCCACATGAAAGACATATACTGGAAAGGCCATACGATTTTATTGCTTATCAGCCTCTTATGCTGTTTTCCGGATTTTGTGTACGCTTACAGCCTACGGCAATTCTCCAATAAAAACGGTCTTTCCAATAGTGCCATCCAATCCCTTTACCAAGATAGCCAAGGTGTACTATGGATAGAACATGCGACGGACTGAACGTGTTTGACGGCAACAATATCCACCTATATACGCCCGTTGATGTGTCACGCAACCTATTGTCAGGCAACATTATCAGCCAGATCGTAGAATCAGAGCCAGGCATACTGTGGTTACAAACCAACTACGGGTTAGACAGATTGGATACATACCGACAGACCTGCCGGACCTTTACCGAATTCAAGGACAACATCTTCTTGGCACGAAGCAAAAACAAGTGCATGTTAGTGCTGAAAGATGACGGAAATCTGTATCACTACCAACAAGAGAACCAGAAATTTCTCCAGTTAAACATCTCTTCCATGGATTTTAATAAAGTACTGTCCATGACCATTGATTCCAACAACCTGCTTTGGATATTCGCAACTGGAAACAACACTCGTTGCTATCGTCTGAACCACACGGGAAAAAGCGTGACACTGATTCCGGAAAAGCCATTTGGACATCACGGCTTGAAGCATGCTTCATCGGAGAAGATTCAGCCTACTTCATTGATGAAACCTATGCCCTCTACGAATATAGTTTCAGCAACCGACAGTGTTACTACATTGCCGACCTGAAAGACGAAATAGAAAAACGAGGTGAAGTATCTTCCATCATCAAACGAGAAAATGACTTCTGTATCGGTTTCAAAAGCAGCGGCTTGATAGTACTGAAATATGAAGCAAACCAAAAGATTAAATACCGTATAGAATACACTGAAATACAGTCGGGCATCTTCTGTCTGATGAAAGACAAATTTCAAGATATCGTATGGGTAGCTACCGACGGAGAAGGGTTATACATGCTTTACAATGACACATTCACCATGACCAACACCCTGCTCAACACTCCCGCATATCAGGTGAACAACCCGGTACGCAGCCTTTACCTCGACCCACAGCAAACCTTATGGATAGGAACCAAAGGCAGTGGCATATTGCGTATACCGAATTATCTTGTCAACAATACACCCGAAAAACATGATCGTCTCATCACCGGTAACAGCACATTGACCGACAACTCCGTCTACTGTTTTGCACCCGGTGGAAAAGACCGACTTTGGATAGGTACGGAAAACGGAATCAATTATTATTCCTACTCTACCCACCAATTGAAAGAACTGGCGGTACAAGCCAATGGAACCAAAGTGAAATATGTGCACTCCATTGATCAAACCAATGACAGTACACTTTGGATTTCCACCGTGGGCGAAGGAATCGTAAAGGTGACACTAGAAAATCAGAGAAAAGATCCTATTGTGAAGCATGCTACACGGACTTTGGTGAGTAACGGACATATGGCATCAAACTATTTTTTCACCTCCTACCGTGAAAGCAGCTCTACGCTGTGGTTCGGGAACAGAGGCTCGGAGCCTACCGCATTGATGTACGTACTGGAGAAATGGCACAGTTCCGCTTCAACAACTTGGTAAACAGCCAAACCGCCAACGATGTGTTCGCCATACACAAAAACGAGCAAGGCTACTGGCTGGGCACTGGATCAGGCTTCTCCGCTTCTACTCAAACGAAGACGGAAACCCAGACAGCATCAGTGCAAAGCTCTACACCAACAGCACCGTACATGGTATCTTGGAGGACAACCGAGGCAATCTCTGGGTGAGTACCAATCAAGGATTAATGAGACTCAATCCCCAAGAACAGACCAAGCAGACCTACAACAACGGAAACGGACTGGCCGTGACCGAATTTAGTGATGGAGCCTTCTACAAAGACAATGCTACGGGAATCCTTTTCTTTGGAGGTGTAAACGGCTTCGTCACCGTGAAGCCCGATTCTTACATCACCACGGACTATATGCCCGAAATCAGCCTGAAAGGACTTTCCATCTTCGGTAAGGAATACAACCTGCATGACTTTTTACATTACAAAAACGGGAAGCCCGTGCTACAACTGGACTACAAACACAACTTCTTCCAGCTCAACTTCCGGATAACAGACTACATTAACGGAAACGACTATTTCTACTCCTATAAACTAAAGGAAGCAAGCGACCAATGGATAGAAAACGGAGTTTCACCCAATGCCATCTTCTCCAACCTTTCCCCCGGAGAATATACTCTGTTTGTGAAATACCGCAACAACATCAACGGTAAAGAAAGCCATCCGCAAGCCTTCACCATTTACATCGTTCCTCCCTGGTATCTCAGTACCTGGGCCTATGTGGGCTACTTTTTGTTAGGGTTACTATTATGTACAGGCATAGTCGCCTATGCATTCTATACCTACCGCCTGAAGCGGCAGCACATGATGAAGAAAATGGAACGACAGAAAAAAGAGGAAGTCTATGAATCAAAACTACGCTTCTTCACCAACATCACCCACGAGTTTTGCACCCCCCTCACCCTGATTCAGGACCGTGCGAGAAGATACTCACCCACAAGGAGACAGATATCTACACGCACCGCTACGCCAAGATGATTCAGCAAAATGTGGAAAAGCTGAATGGTCTCATTGTGGAATTGCTGGAGTTCAGAAGACTGGAAACGGAAAACAAAATGCTCTCCATACAGCCGCAACCTGTTTCCGAAAAGTTAAGGGACATCGCCGAATCCTTCGGTGACATGGCGGAAAACAGAGAAATGAACTACTGCCTTGACATAGCCCCCGAACTGACATGGAACACCGACCTGAGCTGCTTCAACAAAATAGCCGGAAACCTCATATCCAACGCTTTCAAGTACACACCGACAAGGGGAACATCAGCGTAACATTGTACACGAAAAACGAACGTCTTATTTTGAAGATAGCCAATACCGGCAAAGGCATCACACCGGAAAATCTCGGAAAGATATTCGACCGCTATAAGATTCTCGACTCCGTGGAGATGAACGGCAAAAACTCAAGAAACGGACTGGGGTTGGCCATCTGCAAAAACATGGTGACCCTGTTGGAAGGAGACATAAACATCGAAAGCACACCGGGCGAACTGACCACCTTCACTGTAAGCCTTCCCTCGCTCCCCCCAAACGGACAAGAAGTACCGCAAACTGCATACGAAGCGGCTTCTCCAAGCATTCCCACCGAAGAAGTGCAAGAATTGCCCGAAAAATACACCCAAGAATTCGACGCAAACAAGCAGACGGTCATGGTGATAGATGATGACCCTTCCATGCTGTGGTTCGTATCCGAAATATTCACAGAGAAATACAACGTACTCTCTTTCAATAATGCCCAAAAGGCATTAGACAGCCTGGAGCAACGACAGCCAGATCTCATCATCTCAGACGTGATGATGCCCGATATAGATGGGTTATCCTTCACCTCCACCATCAAGCAACACAAGCTGTGGAGCCATATTCCCCTAATCCTGCTCTCAGCACTGCATCACGAAGACGACCAAGTAAAAGGACTGGAATCGGGGGCGGATGCCTATGTCACCAAGCCTTTCAATGTGAAATATTTGGAAAAGATGGTCTATCATCTCATCCGCCGCGAAGAAAACCTGAAGGAATATTATAGTTCGGCACTCAGCACCTTTACCTGGAAAGAAGGAAGCTGCTTGCACAAAGAAGAACAAGAATTCTTAGAGAAAATGACAGAAGTCATTGAAAAGAACTTAGCCAATCCAGACCTGCAAGTAGAACTTTTGAGTAAGGAAATGGGCTACAGCAGCCGGCAGTTCTACCGCAAACTGAAACCACTTACTGACAAATCGCCTGCCGACATCATCAAAGAATACCGCCTCTCCACGGCGGAACGCTTGTTAGTCTCCAGCAACTTCACCATCGAAGAGCTGATGGACCGCACGGGATTCACCAACCGAAGCACTTTCTATAAAGCTTTTTCACAACGTTACGGAATGCCACCCCGTCAATACTGCGAACAGCAAAAGAAGAACGTGAAGGAAGGACAGGAAATCACTAATACTTAATCATCTTATACCATCTGTATTTATGAAAAGAAGCTCTTTTTTGAGTATCGCATTCACCGGGCTGCTTGCTACCGCAACAGCACAAACTCACGAACAACCCGAATGGAATGACCTGAACATTTCGGGAGTGAACAAAGAAACGGCATGCCAAACCGCTATTCCCTTTGCCGACGAAGGACAAGCCCTACGCCTGAGCATCGAGGAATCCCCCTATTATCAAACTCTGAACGGTACATGGAAATTCCATTGGGTGGCCGATCCCGAAAAACGGCCGAAGGATTTCTTCAAGCCAACTACGACGTAAGTGGCTGGGATAACATCAAAGTGCCCGCCACATGCAGATAGAGGCTGTACGCATAATAAGCCCTGGGACAAGCCTTTGTATTGTAATACCATTTACCCTTTCTGTGATTACAGTAAAGGAGTACAATGGCCCAACGTCATCCAACCTCGCCCGGCAGACTATACTTTTGCAACATGCCCAATCCCGTAGGCAGTTACCGACGTGAATTCACTTTGCCCACATCTTGGAAGGACAGAGATGTATTTATTCGCTTCAATGGAGTGGAAGCAGGTTTCTATCTTTGGTTGAACGGTAAAAAAGTGGGCTATTCAGAAGACAGCTACTTACCTGCCGAGTTCAATCTGACTCCCTATTTACAAGAAGGAAAAAACACATTGGCAGTTGAAGTGTACCGTTTCACCGATGGAAGTTTTCTTGAATGTCAAGATTTCTGGCGGTTCAGCGGTATCTTCCGCGATGTATTCCTATGGTCAGCACCACGCACGCAAATTAGGGACTTCTTCTTCCGAACCGACTTGGACGGAGATTATCGTAATGCTACAGTTTTTGGACGTGGAAATCACCGGTAAGAAAAGTTCTGCCGAACTCATAGTGAAGCTCTCCGACACAGAAGGAAAGGAAGTGCTATCACGCACTATCCACGCCACAAAAATAGGTAGTACCATCTGGAATTCGATGTGAAGAACCCACTGAAATGGACAGCCGAAACACCCAGCCTCTACAACCTGACCCTGACCCTAAAACAGAAAGGAAAAGTGACAGACCTACGTAGTGTAAAGGTAGGCTTCCGCGAAATAGAGTTTGCCAAAAACGGACAACTGCTGATTAACGGCAAACCCACTCTTTTCAAAGGTGTCAACCGCCACGATCACAGCCCATTGAATGGCCGTACCGTCTCCAAAGAAGAGATGGAAAAGGACGTACAACTAATGAAAGCGCTGAACGTAAATGCTGTCCGTACCTCCCATTACCCCAACAACCCTTACTTTTACGACCTATGCGACCGCTATGGCATCTATGTATTGGCAGAAGCAATGTAGAGTGCCACGGCGAAATGCGTCTCTCACACGAGCCACAGTGGGAAAAATCATTCACCGAGCGCAACGAGAACCAAGTGAAACGTTTCCGTAACCACGCTTCCATCGTAATGTGGTCCATGGGCAACGAATCGGGAAACGGAAACAACTTCTCCACTGCTGAAAAGGCCATCAAACGTTTGGATACTACCCGCCCCACCCACTACGAGGGAAACAGTTCCTTCTGCGACGTGACCAGTTGCATGTACCCAAGTGTGGACTGGCTGGAAAACGTAGGCCGTGAACGATTGGAGAAAATACAAAAGGGCGAGATCGTGAAACCTCACGTAGTATGCGAGTATGCCCATGCCATGGGAAATTCCATAGGAAACTTCAAGGAATACTGGGAAACCTACGAACGCTATCCGGCACTCATCGGAGGTTTCATTTGGGATTGGGTGGACCAAAGCCTGCGTATGCCCACTCCCGACGGCAAAGGCTTCTACATGGCCGTAGGCGGTGACTTTGGTGACAAGCCCAACGACGGTAACTTCTGTACCAACGGCGTCATCTTCTCCGACCGTACATTATCTGCCAAATCCTATGAAATGAAGAAGATACATCAACATCCGCATAGAAGCATTAGGGAATGGCAAATATAGAATCAGCAACAAGCGATTCCATGCCAATATGGAAGACCTCTACGGGAGATACGAAATAACGGAAGATGGAAGGACCGTCTGCTCAGGCAATCTGGAAGATTTGAAGCTGGAAGCACAGGCAAGCAAAGTCATCACCCTGCCAGACATACCCGCAACGAAGGTACCCGGAGCAGAATACTTTATCAATTTCAGTTTCTGCCAAAAAAGAGATACCGAATGGGCAAAAGCCGACTACGAGGTAGCCACCGAACAATTCAAGCTATCAAGCAGCGAGAAACCTATATTCGTACCCGAAAAAGGAAACATCAATCTAAACGAAACTGCCGACGCATTGGTGGTGAAAGGCGAGCGTTCGAAGCCGTCTTCTCCAAGAAAGAAGGAACTTTGTCGGCGTATACACTGAACAACGTCCCCCTGATGAGCAAAGGACTCGAACTGAACCTCTTCCGTGCTCCCACCGACAACGATAAACAAGTGAGCGGCGATTGGCAACGCAAAGGCCTTTACCAACTGCAAACGGAAACCGGCAAATGGGAAACCCGCCAAGAGGAGGACAGAATAACCCTGCACATCCGGAACTGCCACAAAGGCAAACTCGGCTTTGAGTATCGCACAGAAATGGAATACACCGTAAATGCCGACGGTTCCATCATGGTGAACAGCGTCATCATGCCGGTATCCGACGGCGAAATCATTCCGCGCGTGGGCTATCGGATGGAACTGCCCGAAGGCTTCGAGCGTATGCGCTGGTATGGACGTGCCCATGGGAAAACTACACAGACCGCAAGGACGCCACTCCAATAGGCGTATACGAAAGCACAGTATCGGACCAATGGGTGGACTATGTAAAGCCTCAGGAGATGGCAACCACGAAGAGGTGCGCTGGATTCCATCACCACGCCGACGGTATGGGCTTCGTGTTCGTGGCAGGCGGCCAAATGGCGGCTTCCGCCCTGCATGTCAGAGCGCAAGACATGGCAGACCCCGACCATCTGCAAAAACTGATTCACAAATACGACATCCCGATGCGCAAGGAGACAGTTCTTTGCCTCGATGCCCACAACCGTCCCCTGGGCAACGCAAGCTGCGGCCCTGGCCCGATGAAGAAATACGAACTGCAAGCAGCTCCCGTAGCATTCGGCTTCATATGATGCCTCTGGAAAGAAGCTACACGCAAAGCGAGCTTACCAGGAAAGCGCGTGTACAGATGCCTGCCTGCATGCCCGTAATGGCAGAGCGCGACAACAACGGCTATCTGCAAATGAGTACCGGAACTCCGGAAGCCACCATCTTCTACAGCCTTGACGGCAACGGATACCGGGAATACACGGCACCGTTCGAGTTCATCGACGGTGGAAAGGTACAGACATACGCTGTTTCCGAAAAGTTGGGCAAGAGCCTTGTCACCACTGTGGAACTACCCATATTCGTAGACCACTCGGCATGGAAGATAGTCTTCTCCAGCAGCGACAGCCAAGGAGAAGAGGCGCAAAACGCCATCGACGGAGACCCTTCCACACATTGGCACACCCGCTGGCACGAACCCGTTCCGGAGTTCCCTCACAGCATTGTGGTAGACATGGCTTCCCTGCTGGTAGTGGACAAGTTCATCTACACGGCGCGACATTCCAATGACAACGGCCACGTCAAAGACTACGAGCTAAGCTTCAGCAAAGACGGAAAGAATTGGGAAGCACCGTCAAAGGCACATTCTCCAATCTGACGTCCGCCCAAACCATAACATTGGAAACACCCGTCACCGCCCGTTACTTCAAATTCATCCCCTTGTCCGAAATGCACGGCAGGAAGTGGGCTTCGGCAGCCGAACTGGACGTAAGCATCCTGAAAAACATCAGCGGAGCATCCCAGAGACAGACAGTGGTCTCCGCAGACAGCGATGCGGACAACAGCATGAAGCTGGCGGCAGACGGTAACATAAACAGCTATTGGCACACGGTACACAACCAGTTCTACATAGCCCCCTACCCCCATGAGGTGCATCTTGCCCTATCCCAAGAAGCCACAGTAAAAGGCATCCGCTACACTCCGCGGCAAGACAGCGAAGAAGGACGGATAGCTTCCTACGAAGTATATACAAGCAAGGACGGACAGAATTGGGGCAAACCGATTGCTTCCGGCACTTTCGCCACGGGCAAAGCAACGCAAACCGTAGAATTCGCGCCCTGCCGGGCACGCTATGTGAAACTATCGGGATTATCGGCGCATGACAAAGGTCAGAAGGCTGCCGTAGCAGAACTGGAAATAATCCTGGAAGAATAATCTTAGAGAAAAAACTATTAACCATGGAGTTTCAAGGCTTGTGCAAAAACTTGTACAAGTCCTGAAATTCCACGTTTTCTCCTATAAGTAAAAATCACTTTCCCTTCACTATCCGCTTAATATCATTCAGCTTGTTCAGCGCCTCCAGCGGCGTCAAGTTATTCACATCCAGATTCAGTATCTCATCGCGTATCTGGCACAGCACCGGGTCGTCGAGCTGAAAGAAGCTGAGCTGCATACCACCGCGTGTCTCTCCCACTTCCACCATCGGTTTGCTGGAAATCCCCTGCTGGCGGTTGTCTGTTTCCAGTTGTTTCAGAATGTCATTGGCACGCTTCACGATGCTTTTGGGCATACCCGCCATTTTGGCTACATGAATACCGAAGGAGTGTTCGCTGCCACCGCGCTCCAATTTGCGCAGGAAGATGACTTTGTTATCTATCTCCTTCACCGAAACGTTGTAGTTCTTAATACGCTTGAAGCTTTTCTCCATCTCGTTCAACTCATGGTAGTGCGTGGCAAACAAGGTGCGTGCCTTCGCCTTTGGATGCTCATGGATATGCTCCACAATCGCCCAGGCGATGGAAATACCGTCGTACGTAGAAGTACACGTCCCAGCTCGTCGAACAGCACCAGGCTGCGGGGAGAAAGGTTGTTCAAGATATCCGCCGCCTCGTTCATCTCCACCATAAAGGTAGACTCGCCCACGGAAATATTATCGCTGGCACCCACACGGGTGAATATCTTATCCACCAAACCGATATGGGCACTCTCCGCAGGCACGAAACTGCCGATTTGAGCCAGTAGCGTAATCAGCGCCGTCTGCCTCAGCAAAGCGGACTTACCCGCCATGTTGGGACCCGTAATGATGATAATCTGCTGCGTCTGGCTGTCCAGCATCACATCGTTGGCAATATACTTCTCGCCGATGGGGAGCTGCTTCTCAATGACCGGATGCCGTCCCTGATGGATTTCCAGCACATCGTCGTCGGCAATGACGGGGCGTATATAGTTGTTCTCGCGCGCGCTGTGGCAAAGGAGAGCAGGCAGTCCAACCGTGCTATCTGGTTCGCATTGATTTGAATGGCAGGAATGAACTCGCTCAAAGATTGTACCAGCTCTGCATAGAGTTGTGTTTCCAGTACCAGTATCTTGTCCTCCGCGCGAGAATCTTCTCCTCGTATTCCTTCAATTCCTGGGTAATATAGCGCTCGGCATTGGCAAGGGTCTGCTTGCGTATCCACTCTGCCGGCACCTTGTCCTTATGCGTGTTGCGCACCTCGATGTAGTAGCCGAAAACATTGTTGTAGCCTATCTTCAAACTGGGAATCTCTGTCAGTTCGCTCTCGCGCTGCTGTATCTGCAACAGATAATCCTTGCCGGAGTAGGCAATCCGGCGCAACTCGTCCAGCTCGGCACTGACACCGGATTTGATGACACCTCCCTTATTAATCAATAACGGCGGGTCATTGTCTATCTCCCGGTCAATACGGTCGCGGATAGACTGGCAGATATTCAACTGCTCGCCTATATGATTCAAGCTGGCATTATCGGCATCCATGCAAGCTGCCTTGATGGGTTCTATCGCCTGCAAAGCCACCTTCAACGCCACCACCTCACGCGGAGAGACACGCCCTACCGCCACTTTGGAGATGATGCGTTCCAAGTCGCCAATCAAATGCAACTGCTCTTCTATCAACTCTTTGAAATCGGGCTGGCGGAAAAATATTCCACCACATTCAGCCGCTCGTTAATCGGCTGCACGTCCTTCAACGGGAATACCAGCCAGCGTTTCAGCAGGCGGGCACCCATCGGGCTGATGGTCTTGTCTATCACATTCAGCAGACTACTGCCACCGTCGTTCATCGACCCCATCAACTCCAGGCTGCGCACCGTGAACTTATCCAGGCGGACATACTTATCCTCCTCGATGCGTGCCAGCGAAGTGACATGCCCTATCTGCGTATGCTGCGTCATGATGAGGTATTGCAGGATGGCTCCCGAAGCGATGATACCGTTCTTGAGATGCTCCACACCGAAGCCTTTCAAGTTCTTCACCTCGAAATGCTTCAGCAGCTTTTCGCGGGCAGATGTCTCGGTAAACACCCAGTCGTCCAACTCGAAGGTGAAGAACTTGCTGCCGAAGTTTCCTTCGAACATCAGCCGCTTGCCACGCTCGAAAAGCACCTCTTTGGGGGCAAAGTTGTTCAGCAGCTTGTCCACATAGTCGAAAGGTCCTTCCGCCGTCAGAAATTCGCCCGTAGATATGTCCAGGAAAGCCACACCGCAGGCACCCTTACCGAAATGCACGGCAGCCAGGAAGTTGTTCTCCCGGTAGTTCAGCACATTGTCGTTGATGGAAACTCCCGGCGTCACCAGCTCCGTGATGCCGCGCTTCACCAGTTTCTTCGTCAGCTTCGGGTCCTCCAACTGGTCGCAGATGGCCACACGCTTGCCGGCACGTATCAGCTTGGGCAGATAGGTGTCGAGCGCATGATGCGGGAAACCCGCCATTTCGATGGTTTTCCCCTTGCCATTGGCACGTTTGGTCAAGGTAATACCGAGGATTTCGGACGCGACGACGCATCGGTGGAATAGGTTTCATAGAAGTCACCACAACGAAACAGCATGACAGCATCGGGATGCTTTGCCTTCAAGTCGAGGAACTGCTTCATCATCGGGGTAAGGACAATATCTTCGTGCATACAAGTCTTTAATTTTTAATTTCCAAAGCTTTGAGCCAAGAGAGCAGGAAATCGTCAAGTAAGACCCAAAACTTAATGTGACAAAGATAATTCTTTTTTAGAAAACAGCCACGGAGAGGCTTCAAAACCTTAGCAAGCCTTAACAAAGAGACGCATTTTCCTAAAACATGTTATAAAACAGTCTTTTTTATTTGCTTTATTTGGAGATAAGCAAAAGTTCGTACCTTTGCAATGTGTTTTTCATAGTATTAGATTTAAGGTTAACAAAGGTTGGAGTACAGCGGTACTCCTTTTTTATGCCCATACCTTTCGTATCTTTCCCCTTTTCCCTTACAAAAGTACATATTCACTCGGCGAAACGCCCTTTATCTTCTTGAAAACCTTGTTCATGCGATCCCAACAAGGATGAGCAACAGTTGTCTCCCATTTACTACATTCCCTATTTAAGCAACAATTCCTGCAATACTGCATTTTAAATTCTTGCTTACTAAAACTTATTCGTCCGACAGCGTTGATTATCGTCGACAATTGTCGGACGATAATTCAACGGCTGTCGGACGATAATTCAACAAGTATCGGACGAATAAATCTTAGCAAATAGAGAGATAGATGGCTTACCGCTTGATTTATTTGTGATTATCCGCGCACACAATCAGTACCTCCCCAAAAGAATCAAGTTGCCAATGGGGTCTCATAGAGATTGTCATTGCAACTTCAGGAATGGCAACGTATTTCCACCGGTAGACAACGGCAATTTCCCGTCCCATTTCTCCACAGCCTTTAGTTGAATCAATTCCGGCGTGATGCTTTGTTGAAGGATACGGTTGGCATCTGCCTTACCCTTGGCGGCAGCTACTACCTTTTCCGCCTCGGCTATAGCGGCTTTCTTTTCATTCTCCACCTTCAAGGCATTCTGCACAGCAGTATTCTTTTCGTCAATGGCAGCTTGCAGCACATCGTTGGGTTTCACGGACGACTGTATGTTGGTAAACGTAAAGCCACGGGTACTGAGACGCTCCTTCAGTAATGCCTCCACCTCCTTCTCGAAAGCCGGACGGTTGTTGATGAGCGAATCCGTCTCATAGAGTCCTGCCACGTCCTTATAAGCGTTCTTCACTTCCGTCAGGATAACACTCTGTTCCAATTCTTCGGTAGTCTTGCGATAGCGTAGAAAAACTACTTTGGCATCCTCCCGCTCAATGAAGTATTCTATAGTAGGGTCTGTCTTGAAGATGGTTCCCTTCTTGTCCTGAATGTCGAAAGGTTCGTAGTCTACAATCTGCGCAAATGCAGGATATTCGAATAGCTGCTTGGCAAAACGGTTGTAAACCACCCATCCGGTCTCCACCTTGGCATCATCTACTCCACGCTCACTACCGGCCAGATTGACGATGATGCCCGTCTGTCCCGAATCAATACGCTCCACGGCAAACATGACCAAGAACAATACTATAATTCCAATGACTGCGACTCCTGCCGCGCCTACTCTCACTGTTGATTTGTTTGTGACTTTCATGGTGTTTTCTGTTAGTTTAATGAGTGAATAATGCTCCAAAGATATTTATAATTGTTTGTTCAAAAAAGGCAATCCGTTATTTTTGGAAGAGAAGAAGGCCTCCCTCCCGCACACAGTGTAGAAAGGAGGCCCATAGTCTCTATATTTTCAGAATTTACTCAGTCACGATACGACCTGCCAACAGTGATTTCTTCAGATAACTTTCAGCACACTATAGGAATTACCCTCACTCCCACTGGACATGGTGCTGATTTCCTTTGCCACTTCTTTCAGTCTTGCCGGATTGCTGTATTTATATATAATTGTAGGATATACCTTTTTACAGAATTCTGTGCCAAATTACTTAAACGTTCGTGTTTGCGAAATAATATTGCCATAATGTCTTGGTTTTTAAAATAAATAGAATAGAAATCGTGTTTTCTTATTTCTCTGCCAATAGCTGCACAGATTCATCCGTCATGTGATGGTCTGCTGTCAAGCTCCAGTCATTGTTCTTTTCGTCCCATTCGTAACTGAGGTAGCGCAAGACACTGCTGTCGGTCTGCCGATAGACGGCTTTCTGCTTGATGTCGGTGTAGGCATTGCTTTGCTCGTTCCAGAGGGCGTATTCCACAGTGACGTCGTCCGTATAGAAGAAGTTAAGACTGTGGTGCTTCTCAAAGCTTTGCGTGGATTCGTTCCATTTCAGCACTTCTTTTTGGGAGATGCGACCGGAGTTGTCGTAAATGTAATTGTACTTCAGGTGGCGGTGCAGGAATTTCTGATTCTCCACTTTGAATACGGTTTGTGTTTCCACACGGCCGTCGTTGGTTTCGGTATTATAGGCAAAGTTGTCTGTACGGTTAACGGCTGCTGCGCTTACTACGTTTACTAAAGAGGTCATTGCGATGATTGCTGAAATTACTAAAGTCTTCATAATGGTTCTATTTTTTAAGTTATACATTTTGTTTCAAGTTCTTGTCTTTGGGGGAGTTGTTCCCTTTCGACATTGCAAAGATAGGAGGTGGTAAAAAGCTTTTAGGTTATCGTTACGTTAATGTTAGGTTAACGGAGATATTTATTACTTTTGCGCCCAAAACAAGAACAAAATGAAAACACGTTTCCTCTTATATCTTTCCTTTTCCAATCTATCGGAGACGTAACTGGATAGGCATACAGCAGACTGTCACCACATCTACTATTGAGAAGTACCATCTTTCTTCTATGTCGTCCCAAACGGTTCGGACTTTCTTCGCTTCGAAAAGCTTGATGGCATTATGCTGGGTCATGATATTATGTTTTCAATTCTTAGTTTTAAGCTCTTTGATTGGGTCCTCGTTATGTGACAGAAACAATGCTCTTTCTTCAATTTAATCATAATTTCTGTTTTATTGCATCAGTTGACATAGTCTGTTTTCTTAGGTATAGTACAAAATATATGATTATTTTGACTTAAAACAAATCGCAGTCAATAAATCACTGCACATCATATGACAATAGGGAATAGCCTGCACCACAGACCATCCCCTATCACCTTAATTTTACTTGTGTGACTTCCTCTTACTTCACCACACCGTCCGTCATCGTAAAGCCTTCCAGAGAGCCGGCTTTCACCTGAATACAAATCACACTAATGGCGCTGTCTGCCGCAGCCGACAATTGGCGTTCTCCTGCCGGAGCCACGCGAAGCCAGTCACCCGCCTGCAGTTCTACGGTTTCTCCGTCAACCACCATGGTGCCGCGTCCGGAGAGGACGGCATAAATTTCTTCATTTTGCTTGTGCGAATGCACAAAGGTACTCCTGCACCAGCCGGCAAATTGCTGATAGATACTTCTGCACCAGTCAGATTCAATGAATCGTGCAACTCGACACGTGCCTCGCCTGCGGGCACATTTACTTTCTGATAGTTCTTCATAATCACTTCTCCTTAGTATGTTTTGATTTACGGCTGCAAAGTTAGCCAACTACCAGACATCGTACAAGAAGGCACTTGAAGCTCAGCTAGTTACCTCCATGTTACCATTATTGGCAAATAAGGAGTTAGAAAAATAAGATTAACGAAAATTATTACTATTTTTACCGAAAAAGCAAATATCGACTAAACTCTATAAAACATGAAGATTCTGAAAAAAATTTCAAAAGTAATAGTCATCGTAATGGCTGTACTGGCAACCATTTGGTGTGGTTTGTATGTTTATGCCAACTATTTCTATAATGACAAGCAGATTGATGTAGAAAACTTCTACATCGCGGAACTACCGTTACCCCCCTCGCAGTTTGAAGAAGATTTCAAAGAAATACACCAGATTGTCATGGAGAATTATTCATTATACCAAGCCAAGCATCTGAATATGGATTCATTGTATCAAGCTTGTGACGCCCGCGTTCGCCAGGCGCAGACCACCACAGACTACGGACTGATAGTGCAGGAATACATCTCTGCCTTACAATGCGCCCACGCCATTACCTGCTACAAGAGGTACACAGCCAATCAGCGCGTAGCTTTATAGAGGATTCCTTGTTCGTTGACAAACCCAGTGACTATCTGACAGAATACGGCTTCCAGGACAAAGACCGAATTATAGCTATCAACGGACTCCCCTATAAACAATGGATTGAACAGAACGAAAAATATACCGAAGCATCTACCGTCCCCCACAGACGGCTCCGTACAGCCTATGATGCGTTCCGTAGTTATGCAGACACCCTAAGAAACTATACACTGCTGAGAGGGGGCGATACTCTGACCGTCACCCTTCCCTTGAAACAAAGGGACTATTTTCCGGATAACGAAGAACAAACTGTGGAGAGCAGGATATTACAAGACAGCATTGGTTACCTTACCATCAAAACCATGATGAACCCCGTCATGGAAGATTTCAAGGCGGTCTATCCCAAAGTCAAGGATTTACCATACCTCATTATAGACGTACGTAGAAACGGAGGAGGAAACAGCATGAATGGAGTAAACATCTGCAAGTACTTCATCCGCGAAACACAACCACACTGCGTCAGCAAGAACTACTTCATGCAGCCCGAAGCCGACGCCTATAAGGGTAAAATCTATCTGCTGACCGACACATATACGCTCTCTGCTGCCGAGAGCTTCACACTCGACATGAAGGAAAGCGGAAATGTCACCCTCATCGGCGAAGCTACCGGAGGGGATACCGGCAATGGCCCCCGTCCTTTCTGTACCAAACAGCGGACCTATTTCCGTATCCCTACCCGCCAGCCGGACGTCTCTTCTAAAGGTTTCCCCATGGAAGGTATAGGCATACCGCCCCATCATCAAGTATCCCAAACCGTAGCAGATTTCATGAAGGATGAAGATACAGTGCTGAATTATGCTGTCGGACTGATAACAGAGAAACAATAATACATTTCCTCAACGAAAAAGAGCCAAGTATCAAAGGTGTGTCACCTCACGATACTTGGCTCTTTTGTATTTGATATATTATCCTTTATTTGGTACTTGCCAACATCAAAGCCGCATTGCTGTCATTCAGTTCGTAAACGGTAGTTTGCGTATAGCTGTCGTAACCATTAGTTCTACTGTTCCAACGGGCATAGCTCAACTCAACTTCACTGTCAGTGTATTCAACATCCAGCTTGAAATAAGGCACCCAGGCTTCCTTTACGCTATCCCACTTGAAAGCTTCCTTGCTCGTCACACGGTTCTCACTGTCATAAGTGTAAGTGTAGCGGAGGTGACGGAAAAGGTGTCCGTCCTCATTGCGGAAGATAGTCTTGGCGGTCATCAGTTCTCCGGTCATCTCCTCGTTTTTCACATAATCGGCAGGAGTTGTCGCGCTTGCAGAAAAGTTCATTACACTTGCCATTACCACTGCCATCATTACCACTGCTTTTGAAAATATTGTTGCTTTCATAATCGTTATTTTTTATTGTTATTACTTCTTTCTCTGAGGAGGTTGTTGTTTCATAACCGCCTTCGCCTATATATAGTCAATCTGCGTGCCAAAGAATTAAATCACTGATTATCAAAGAATAACTATTTTATAGTAATGTCCATTTTCGGACAACTGTCCGCACAAAAACGAACAGCAAAACAAAAAATAAACGAAATATCATGAAAGTATTTCTACATTAGCAATAATATTATGTAACAGTAGTAAACTGTTTGATGATTGTCCCTACAAAAAGCTGATTTATACTTATCTTATCTCAATGGCGGCATCTGAAAACGTGGTGGGGCAATAGTCGCTCCGCCACTGCCCCCTCTATTATCAAAGACGGTGTTACGCAGAATCTCATACAAGATTCCACCTACATCCAGACTTAATTTAAACTTGTCGAAATTATAATAGGGAATCACAACGGGAACCGTCTCCCAACGACCGCGATAAGCATCGTAATAACGTTGTACTCCAACTTCCATACCAAAACGTTCGGACATATCCAGAGACATGGTGGCACCGTAGCGGTGGGTATCCATCCCGTAAGTATTTCCTATGGCATACGAACCGAAAACCTTAAAAGCTACACGGTCCGAAGCCTGATACCGTAAAGCTCCCGAAGTACTGAAAGCCTGCCCGGTGGAATGAATCATATTTATCTTCATGCATCTACGCCAAGCTGGAGCGTCAGCCTTTGGTTAAAGGCATGCTGATATCCCAGGGAAGCATTGTTGAAACGTCCGATACCCGATACGCTGGTCCGCCCACCGGAACCGAATAACATACCGTGAGGAAACTGTCTTAATACACCGCTTGTACTGTAATCTCCCGAAATAGCAGGGAAGGATTGGTCTGATAAGGCAGACGAAGAGACTCTTTCAGTGAAAATCGGGCAGGGAATAGGAGTGCTCCGGATGAAACATGGAAGAAGGGCAGAGTTTTCAGAAGGAAGCTCAAAAGGAGAGAATAGAGATTCATTGAATTCCGGCTGTATCTGTATACTGTCACGAATGAAACGTACACTGTCTTCCTGCGCAAAAAGCAATTGCGGCACAAAAGCCAACAGCAGGCAGATTCCCAAACGGCCACCAAGACAAGAGATACTGACTTCGTTTTATACGCATATACCCTCCTTCTTTATATTCATATAATACTGCTATACAAAAATAACGAAAATAAACCAGAAGAACAGTACATGTACTGCTAAATTATTGCAATATAGAAGGATACATTATTAATTTTCTATCAGTATCAATCCTACTCCTTTCACTGTTTTAATGGTTACCGACTCGTCTTCCGAAAGAAATTTCCGAAGTCTCGTCACAAATACATCCAGGCTGCGGGAAGCAAAGTAATCATCTTCCGTATTCCAGAATTTATCCAAGATAGCTTCCCGGCGGATAACGTCTCCCCGCTTCTCACAAAGCATCTGCAACAAACCTGTCTCGCGCACAGTCAAAGTCTTGTTTACACCCGAAGCATGTTTCAAAGTGGCATGTGTGGCATCCAACACATATTCCTTGCCTATCTTGTAGCATTGACTCGTGTCTTTCGATTTTTCGCCTTTGGAAAGCTTCAATAAGGCGTGGACATGTGCATCCAGTTCTTCGGGAATGAACGGTTTCTTTATATAGTTATTGGCACCGATTTCATAACCTTTTACCACATCTTTAGGAGATATCAGGCAGAGGAGAACAGAATCGGAGTTTCCCCATCTGTCTCGCGGATACGCTTCACCATCTCGTAACCGTTCATAACGGGCATTTCTATATCAGATACTATCACATCAGGATGTTGTTCTTTCCACTGTTTCAAGCCCTCCTCGCCATTGGCGGCAGCAATCACTTCATAACCGCCTATCATATCTTCCAACCCGCCCTGAACTATATATCTCAAGCTTGCATCGTCTTCTACCAACAATAACTTTATCATAATGCGTTTATTATATATTGCAAAAATAAGGAAAAGAATGAATGCAACAGTCATATTGCTATAAAATAAACGAGGAAAACAACGCCTCTTAACCTAATATTAACGTAGCGATAACTTATGAAGCATGTGCCCCACTCTACCTTTGCAACATCAATACAAAAAATCCACACTATGAAAGCAGATATTTCAATAACAAAAAGCCGAAAAGGAACAGAGATAGTAGTTTCGGGCAAGAGGATTAATAAATACGGCATCATAGCTGCCATAGTATTTGCAGTACCAATGCTGATTCTGTTTCAGTCGATACATGGAGAAACAACCAGCCATCTATCGCTGGTCAGATTCTTCATGTGTATATTGGCAGCTGTCCTGGTAAATCTATTCCTACATAAACTGTTGTTCAGATTGTTTTCGCCGATACGCATGTGGCAATATCGCACCACATGCCTGCTGCCCTTCCTGCTACTGGGTATATTGCCCCTTATATATGGTATGACAAGTGGCAATTATGATGTCACACGATTTGGAATATTACTGGCTGTCATGAGTTTCGACGACCTTTACATCCTCTGGCAATTACGCTCATTCGGTGGAGGCTCCTATATTACTGACAAATCAGAAGGATTGAATTTCCACGTGTGGTAAATTTATACAGTCTCAATAGGAAGTAGAGTGTAAATTCACTGAAGCACCCCTCTTCACTTTCCACTTCTACCCTGCCGCCATGTGCCAGCATCACCTGCTGTACATAATTCAGGCCCAGACCAAAACCTGCAGCACCGCCCCTTCCACTTCGCCCGACTGCTGCAGAACGTTCAAAACGGTTGAAGATAAGAGACTGGTCTTTTAAGGGAATACCCAATCCGTTGTCACACACCTTTATCTTGCAGAAGCCTTTCTCCGATTCGCAAATAATATCTATCTTTACCTCTTCATGGGAATATTTAATGGCATTGTCCAGCAGATTGCCCAACACTTCACGCAAACAGAAGGCATCGGCATACACCATTTCACAACGATGATAAACGGTCGTAAATTCTACCCTTTTGCTGGTTTTCAGAGAAATTTTGGCAATCATATCATCAAGTAAAGGCCGCAAAGGCACCTCTTCCTGATGGAGTTCCAAATGTCCCTCATCCAGCTTGGTAAGTACCAGTACACGATTGGAAAGGGTAAGCAGATGCTCACACTCTTCCATCATCGCCTGCCGGTATTTCTCTTCTTTTCCGGGCTTACCGGACAATTTGCCGCTATTCAGAATATGAGCTCCCATCAGGATGGAACTCAGAGGAGACTTCATGTCGTGTATCATAGCATAAGTAAAATCCTTCTGGAATTGCTCCAAATGCCGCTGTGTACGCAAAACTTTCACCTGGCCGAGAATACAGTCCAACACCACCAAAAACATCACCCAAAGAGGCAGAAACAGATACCATACGGAACTTATGACGTAGCGATACGGATTCTTCACCACACCTTGTATACAAGGATGCTGTCCTCCTTCAACGGTATAAACCGGGAAGAAATATCCTGATATTTTGCCGAGGCATATCCTGCTTCCACCACTGTACTATCGGAGGGAGCGTAGTACTGGCGGATACCACTCTTATAGGTCATTCCCAAGGCTTCCAACCTGGAAGCAAAAGCAGAATCGAGGTACTGCACGGAGAGAGGAAATTCCATTCCGCTTTCATTGATGCTGCGCTGCATAATCAAAGCAGAGCGTAGTCGATAATTCAAATCGACCGGATTGTACATATGTACCACTCCAAAGCGGTTCACCTTATACTTCGACTGCTCTTTCTCCAGAAATTCCCTTTGCTCCTTTGCAAAAGGCGATTCAACACTCTCTTCCCATTCATCCTTTCCATCCCTATCAGTCTGTTCGTAGAGCAAAGAAAGGCGGCGTTTCAAGACCTCGTCATAAAAAGCCGCTTCAAAACAATCATTTACCTGATAGGCAGTTTCTTTGAAAGAAGCACGGTACAAATAGACAAACCAGACTACCATCAGCAGACAGCCGGCAATCAACCCGACAATCGAAAAGACTTTAAAAGAATATTGCTTGCGCACCTGCCGCTGCCGTTCGCTTTGCTTAGCTCCCGTAAGCGTATGTTCTGTCATGTCCAGCAAATGTTGCCCCGAGGCTTCTATATCTGCCCACCGGCTCTCCGATATCTGACTACGTACCTCACCTATCGGCAACCTCATCTTCTCTGCCAGCACATAAAAAGCAGACCGCTGCTTCTCAATATCATTACCTTGTTTAAGTATGGAATCCATTTGCCTGGCCCAACTGTACACCAGAAAAACAACCAAGAGAAGCGTAGGAAGGAACAAAAAGACTATATCCTTGACAAGCGGTATAAAAGGAGAAAACATGACAGCTTCAATGGCCTCTCCTTTCTTCTCATTCAACCAGGCTTTTTCCGAAAGAACAGACTTGAACCGTACATATACCGAACGCTTGCTTCTGTCCGTCGCAGGACGGATATTTACAGTCCGGTCTATATTTTTCCATTTCAGTTTCTTCTCTACCAACCTCGCCATCACATCTAATGGAATGGCGACATGATATACATCTTCGAGAAAGGAGCTGCCTGCTGATAGTTTAAAAACATCTCATCTTCGAAAGACCTGATACTGTCTTTGGATAGATACGAGTAAAAAGGGATAGTCATGTCAGGAAACGGTAAATTATTAATCTCGTTGTCCACCGTTTCGATAAAAGCCAGACGGAAACATTCGTTCAGTGCGCGTTCCGCCTCTTTCTTGGTATTGTCGTAAGCATACATCATACCACCAATCTGCACCACAATTACCAGTAGCAGCCCTACAATAGAAAGGATATAGAGTGAACGAAGTTTCATCTTACCTATTATTTTGAGGACAAAGATAGCATTTTATCATAGAAAAAGAACTGATACAAAAAAGATAGCCTTGGACTTTTTATTTATCCAAAGCTATCCATACAAGTACAATCCCTGCGATAGAGACGTCTACAGAATTATTTGCGAAGAGTCAACTTATCAATCCCAAAGAAACCGGTATCATGTCCCGGAGCCAGTGCAATCGACTCAATCTGCAACTCATTCTTTCCTTTTTTCAAATTGACCCGCCCAAGATTCACCAAAAGCAGAGACACTTCTCCATTGGTCAGACTGACTTCCGGAGTAATCACCTTATCATTTACACGAAGGGCAAATGTACCATAATCAGGCGCCACAGTGAACTGTATTTTCGCATAATAAGTTCCTTCCACTTCACTGTCAAAAACTAATGACAGCTTATCTCCCGGTTTAAACTCTTTCCAGTAGAGCTGCATACCCTCACTCCACAAGGGGTGGAAGTTGGTCTGCAATTCAACGGAACCCATATGCCCCGGACGAGGCTGCATGACTTCGCCCTCCACAACCAGACTCATCCTGAACCGAAAATATCTGACGGTTGGTTGGCAACCCGTTCGCGTACATCGCTCACAAAGGGTTTCGGCTGTATTTCGCCTCCGGGAAGCATATACCAGAAGGTTATCGGAGCATAATTAAGGTGTATATTCGACCAATCGAATAACTCCATGTCAAAGCGCAGGCTCCGGGTAAACGGAATCGCATCCAAACTACGAACACGGGTATTCTGCGCCAAACCTATGTGAGCATAACAACCATCTCCTATGGGTTGGGCAACAAAAGGATGGTTTATCCACGGTTCATAGCGCCCCCAGCATAGCCATAATAATCTTCTGTACCCGTTCCAAAGTGTGACGGAAAGGTTTCACCGTCCACATACACCTTTTCATCTCCTTCTCCCCACCAACCCAAGTTGGGGTTATAGACAGTAACCGCATCTCCCACATACACGCCCCTACCTTTAAGATCGGCAAACGTAAGGTCCTGGGCAAACTCATCGCCCCGGGCATGGATATGCGTAAACTGCTGCCATGTGGTACCAAAGTGCATGGAGCGCTCATCCCACTGCCACTTTCCACTAACTGCAGCAGCCTTGGATATCTCCACCGGCTGTTCCCCATAATTGGTCAAGGTAATCGTACAGTTCCGCTCGAAAGGCATCACCCACCATGCACTCATCACATCATCCTGCACGGCCCGCGTATACCACGTACCAGTTGCAACGGGATAATAGCCTACCCCAAAAAACTCACCGACCGGAGCCCAGACAGTTAGTTCCCCATCAAAGGCAATGGACAAGACCGTAGAGCGAAGTGCTTGGCGACGGTCATCGGCATCAATCCGCATCGAAAGACGACGAATGGCACGAGAGCCGTCAATCGTAAAACTACGGCTTTCACCCGGAGCCAGAGAAGCCGCCAGATTGAGCGTACTTTCTCTTCCCGCAAGCGGAGTATCAATACCAGGTGTTCCTTCCAACAGCTTCTTATTGACAGCAGCTATCAGCCGGGCATTCTTCTTCAACTCTTTGGCCGAGAAAGAAATCACCTTGACCGGAGAAGTATAAGTGCGGTAATTGATAGCATAGTATACAATGGTCTTACTCTCAATTTTCCCCTCCGGAGTAATCTTCAAGTCCGGCGATTCGATAGTCACCTTGCACCGCTTGGCATAAGGTATGGGCAAATATAAATTATGCCCTCTTTCTTCCATCGGAGCCTCATCGGGTACTGAAGTTGAAAGAGGTTCTCCACAAAGGACTTGTCCGCTCAATATATCACGTACATTGCCTTCAATTACCGGTTTTTCCTCATTGTCTATGTAGATACGCAGAGTCCCTTGTCCCCGATTTATGCCGGAGAAAGTCATCCAGAAACGAACTATGGCACCGGGGCCTTCGGCATCCATCATCACATATTCCGTCCTCCCTCCGTTCTCTTCCTGGCGGATAAACTGTCCTTGGTCGAAATTACCAAACCAGGCACGCTTATCCGTCATGTTATGCGAACTACGGTCGTAGCTGCTGAACTGCTTACACGTATAGGCATTTTCGGGCCAACGCGCCAGCACGGAACGGTCTGTCATCTCATGCAACAATGTCTTAAGAGAGATAACCGGGTCGGCCATAGCCAAACCGCTATAGAGAAATATCAACTGAATTACAAAAACTAGTTTTTTCATCATAGCCGATTATTTTAGTAAATCTCCATCTCATTGATGCGTAACACCTTTCCTCCTGCATGCTGCATAGGACGGGTTATCATCAAGCGTACATAGCGAACCTGCGCCGGAGTGTCAATCATACGTGATACGACATTCTGCCGGTTTCCATCTATATTGTCAAGTGTCTTCCATTCTTCAGTCTGGCTGTTTCTGCCTTGCAGGAAGCAAGCGGAAGTAATGTACCCTTTGTCCTCACGGCCTGCATTCACCAGTTTCCAACCGCTCACCGTTTTCGCTTCACCCAAATCAAAATCCACATAGTTCAACGCACTTCCCACTTCGCACCATTGGTATCGACATCCCCGTCAACGATGCGTTCAGGTTTCTCATTATCATTGAAATAACCGGAATAAGCGATAATCTTCGCACCCTTCAAAAGATTCTCTTTTTCTGCCTCCACATTGTTCAACTCCATCTCATTGTTGCGGATGGCTGTATGGAACAAGGTAGTGGCAACCTGGACGGGTTTCTGAGTTTCCTCCACCAATGTGGCAGCAAAAAGAACAACCTTTTCATTCTTCGGAAGTATAAGGCTGGCAGCACCTGTCGGAATATCAACACCGAACTTGAACATATAGGTAAACTCATAGCCTCATCGGCTGTAGGAGAGTGGCGGTGAGTTCCCACATAAGCCACTTCGGCATCCTTCAGATAACCTTTGGTATGTCCCGAATGTCCCCACTGTCCGACAAATCCGGTATAGGAAGATACAATGACCTCACTCTTGTTCCCTCCGCACCGGAAAGTGGCGGCATAGTCCCCGTCCGTAGCGGCAGCCAGAAAATACAGTTTATTATACTTTTTACCTTCCGGTAGAACAATAGTATCACCATTGCACGTCATTCCGTTGGCGGCATCTTTCTCGCCGAGCTGGAAAGGAATCCCGTTTACAGTCAGGGATTCGGGCAACAGTTCTGCCGCAAACGAATAACCCGACTCAAAATCAGCTTCACCGCGGAACTCGTTGAATGAGGAACATTTACAGTTATAGGACAACGGTAAAGAGGCATATTGCAATTGATAAGCGTCCTCGCCCGATGACTTCAAACGTACCTTGAATGTCTTTATAGAATAAGGCTTTATACTTATAGACAGCCCGTTTCCACTAAATTCGGCCGACCGATACTCTTTTCAGTGCCATCCGCTTCGCAGACACTGGCAATCTCGCCTGCAAAAGAAAGTACCGCATCCTGCACCTTCTCACCGCCCATCTCATAGACACGCACTACATACTCATCCGAGTTCTCGGCTTTCTTCAATGCCTTGACAATGACATTGCGGTTATTGGAAGAGACGAAAGAGAACTCCTTACCCAATGTACCCCTATGTTTATCGGTACGGAAAGCTTTCAGCTTCTGGTTCAATATCTCCGCCTTCTCCATGGTGACAGCCTTGTCAAGTCCGCCGGCATGACCCACCAGACTGTATGTAAAGCAATGATGCCCGAAGTCCTGGCGGTTCTGGTAAGCATAATCCTTGTCTGTTTCGGGGGTATGCAGCAGGGTCAGGCGGAGGGTGTTGTCGTCCGGCTTGTCCCAGCCGTATTTGCTGTCATTCAGGACAGACACGCCATAGTTTCCACTACGGTCAGTCAAATCGGCCCAATACTGTGCATAGACTTCGTAGGCAGTCTCCGTATTGTTGCCCCGCCTCACACTTCCAAGTCCCAAATCGTAGGTGGCTTCCGTATTTGCCATGTTCAAAGGAAATTCGGCCTTCAACAAAGCATTGGACAACTGCCAGTCCACCTCATTGTAAAAGTCTATGCGGTCGGCACGGCTACCCTCATACAAACGGATGTACTGCTTGAAGAGTGACTCTCCATAACGTTTCTCGATGCAGAGTGACTTGCGCAGCTCACCATCCTCCACCAGTGTCATCTTCACATCCTCTGTGATGGAAACCGGTTCCCGGTCTATGGTCTCCTTCAAGATTTCCCAAGCAGGCCACATGTAGGACTTGTTCTGCGTGAAAAGCGCCAAACGAATAGATTTACCGGGTTTCACCAGCTCTTTGCCATTCTTCTTGTCAAACAGTGAAATGATGTCTCCCTTCTTATCCAACGTTATCTTGTAAACAGAATTCTCTAATGTATTGGCATTCACAGATACCGGGTGTCAGCCGACAGACCGGATGTGCGGACATCATATACCGCATAACCGGTAGCAGGCAAAACAGCTTCCATCAAGAGTCTGGCTTTACCATCGACATAGGACAGTAGTTGGGCGGCCACTTTCCGGCCATTCATATCATATACGGTAATCCCTTTCGGTTTCTTTGGCAAGGCAAGTTCCACCTCTGCCATATCGGCAACCTGGAATCCAAGCGCATTGTAAAGCACCACCGGTATCCCTTTCACCCTGGTATCCATCTTTCTTGCCACAGCGTCAATGGAGGAAGTAAGAATACCGGAGAACTGCTTGAGGGAAATCAACTCGTCATTCCATGAGAATTCATAAGCCCGCGGTATACTTGTTCCCGTAAGGTCATCATGGAACTGATGGAAAATGAAACGCTGCCAGTTCTCAGTCAATGCAGCTCCGGGATAGGAAGCTTGGTTCAGCCATTCGGCTACAACGGAGGAGCGTTCCGCTGCATCCCCCAAAAGCTCATTCTGACGGTTGTACAGCTTCATGGCAGCCTGGGAAGTATAACATCCGGTACCGTGAACATCCATCAACAGTTCACCGTTGAACTTGGGCAGTTCCGGATGGCTTGCGTAAGGCTGGAAGTCTTTATATATCCGGTCACTCGTGGCACTGACAATCTGCAGCGGACCATTGCCTTGCAGGCCTTTCTCTATGGCACGTACAGACTCCAATGTAGGTGAACCACCTATGTCTCCCGTACCGTAATAGCGGTAGACCATGTGAAGCGGAGAGTGGGTAGTCAATTCCAACAAATTCTTGTTTTCCGACAAGTCTTCGTCCTCAAAACGCTGGTTATAATCATATCCATGAGCCATCATGATGTAGAGCCGTCTATACCTTGCCATAGGCCGATAGTGAAAGGATATTTGTCGTTGCCGTAGAACGGCTTGTTGCGCCACTGCAACTTCTGAGAAGAGAAACCAATCAGTCCGCAATGGGACGTAATGGCAGGAAGTGTCCAGCCAAAACCGAAACAATCCGGCAAAAAGATGTCAGTGCTTTCCACACCAAATTCCTTCCGATAATAATTCTGACCAAGCATGATGTTACGAATCGCAGACTCTATGGAAGGAACCAGTGTATCAGTGGCATCCCAGCTGGCTCCGCTGATATGCCAACGACCGCTCTCTATGAATTTCTTCATCTCTTCGTATTGCGCCGGATAATATTCCTTCATCCAAGCATATTTCACACCTCCTTCAAAATTAAAAATATTCCGGATACTGCTTCAGCAGAAACAGATTCTGGCTGATCGTATTCCACACATAATCCTTGATTGTGGTCTGGATATCCCAGTTCCACTGTGTGTCCAAATGTGCATCAGACACCATGTAGGCTTTCGGCTTTTGCGCCTGCACACTATTTTGAGCATAGGCACCGCCACCCAATAGCAAGGCAGATACCAATACTGCAATCTGTTTTTTCATTTTCTGTTTATTTATTGTGTTTAAAGGTTTTATTTATTGCAGTTCGCTGATCTCGGCGAAAAGCTCAATCATACAGGCATTCTCCAGTAGACTCTTGAACTGCTCTTTTCTGTTTCCCGACCAATCATTACTAAACAAGCCATTCTCATCACGCGCATAGTTCCAAGCATAATCCGCATTCGCAATCATGGTCTTTATGTACGCCTCATTCCTATCAACCAGATATAGCGCCTTCAAACCTCTGAACAAGATTACATTAAACCAAGGAGTTGCCGGAAAGAATTTCATCTCTCCTGTTGCGATAGGCTGTACCTTCAGAAAGAAACGGTAGGAACCCTCGCTGTCTGCTGCGCCTCCTTCAGGTAACGCTTTTCTCCAGTTGCCTGATAGAGAAGTACACCGGCCTGAATCATCTGCCCGCTGTTATAAGTATATTTGGCCGGATCCACTTTTCCCTGCAAATTCTTGTTGTCCCAATATACAAAGTCAGAAGGGTCACAAAGATTGTCACGGGTCCATTGATAGGTCTTCTTAGCTTGCTCAAGGTATTTCGCATCCTTAGTCAACTTAAACAGCTTCATACAGAGAACAGTAGCCGGAGCATTCGAACAAGTATTTTTTGATTCTTTCTTCTGTTCGCACCAATAGATTCCTCCCCCCAACTCTTCGGACCATCCGGAATAAATATAGTCATGCAGCTGGATGGCTTTTTCCAGATACTCCTTGTCACCAGTCCGTTCATAGTAATCACAGAAATCAATGGCCACCCAGTCATTGTCATCGTAATAACGATCATTATGACCTGCAAAAGCCGGATACGACTGGTAACAATGGGGAATCCGGGTAGAGTCCCAATAAAGGTCCAGTCCCGGCTTTATCTGCCGGTCCATCAGTTTTCTGTACTTCTTTTGCCCGGAAACCTTATACAAAGAAACCACAACCGGATACCAAGGCTGAATAAAGGCCACAAGAAAGAGACCTCCTGCTGGTTAACAACAGCGCCGGTATTGGCCGTATATGTAATTCTCTGCTCCGGGTTTCTTGGATAAGTTTCCGTCAGCAGGCCATACTTCTCCACTTTATAGAGAGTAAGTATCTGCTGAAGCAAAGAATCGGCTCGTTGCAGATAGATTTGTTTGCTTGTCTGTGCAGACAAGCAAACCGGTAACGAGAGAGCTATTAATAAAAATAAATTCCTAAGCTTCATATCCAATTCAAGTCAAGTGATTATTATTCCAGCTTCATATCGGCACACATCAGGAAAGCATTGTATGGCCCCCACATGGACATGATGAACCAAAGCTGGTCATCATTGTCTTTCAACGGATGTATGTAAGCGCAATACAAAGCTGGATATCTGTCCGCTTCCGCCAATACTTTCGGCTCGCTCCACTGGACGAGATCCTTCGATGTACAATAAAGAATGGCATGCCTTTTGGTCAAAGGATTCTCGTCATGATTCGGATCATAATTATAAGTCAGAATCCAACGCTTAAACTTCTTGTGCCATATCAGCGACGCTTCTCCTACGGGACCTCTCAATACCGGAGTAGCGGCAGCCTCATTTCCACGTATCCACTCTTTACTTTCACCGTTCCAGTATTCATAGGCCTTCATATCCAGAAGATCTTTCTCAAGGAAACGCGCCAGATACGCAGCATCACCACGTCCGGCCTGTGTGCCGAGCATATAAATCCATCCGTCACATTTGGCATAAGCCACTTGCGAGAAATGACTGTCGGGAGAAAAAGTCACCTCTTCACGCCGCTCCCATGTCCGACCGTCATCATTGGAAGTATAGACAGAAGAAAAATTGGTAAGCCAGCGTCCATGAGGCGCTCCCCAATCATAGATGTTCATAATATGGACACAATCCGTTTTACCGGCCCGAATAGCACTCGTAGGGATGGAAGTCTGGTATACCTCCGGATTCGTCTTACCGCCCGCACATACCTCAAGCGCCTTACCATCGGCATCAAGCAGCATTGAATCTATTTTAAGACCGTCTGTAAGCTCTGTATCCGATGAAAAAGCCAGTACGTTGGAACGCCAGTTGGAACCATTGCCACCATTTTTATTCACGACAAAACCTTCTCCACTGGTATCTCCGAAAAACATGCCCACACGGTTTCCATCCATATGCCACATTAACCCCAAATCCGTTCCATATACATCAAAGTCAGGTCCGGTATTATTGGGATTCAGCAATGTATCTCCCGGCAAAGGATCACCCGTGACACGGGATATCATACGTACATTATCAATACACAGCGTTTTTTCACTATCAGCATCCTTACAAGCCATATTGCCCGTCAAACTACAGGTAACAAGCCCGAACAGTAAAATTTGTTTAGTTCTCATTCTTATCAATTCCATATACAAGTACACATTCCCACATCTATTCCTTTATTCTTTCCAGGATAATCAGTCCCAGTTCAAACTGGTCCCCACCGTTATTATTTCTCACATGGAAAGTGACTGAATTGGTTTGTTCCGTCAAATTGATGTCTCCTACATGTACTCTGTCTTTAGACACTTCTTTGTCCTTCTTAGTAGAGATCCATCCGGACAGTTGCTTCTGGCGTTGCCAAACCTGGAAGTCGGCACCATTCGGTTTCTCAAAATAGTTTATCAGCACTTTATATTTTCCTTCGGGCACATCGTTCAGCATGATGCGCACTACTCCTCCATGCTGGGTGGTCATACGGATTCCACGCTCATTTGTTACCTGGACACCTCCACCAAGACTCAGCTGCATCAGTTGAGGGAAATAGATATGTTCTGTCGGCTGATATACAGTGCGTAATTCAGCAGTAGGCTCTTCTCTGCCTTGCAATGGCTGGGCTGCATAGAAGAATCCAACAGATGTATAATCTACCGGAAAATTATTTTTTACTTCACCATGTTCCATTCCATGATAGATTTCCTTCTCATAGGACATTTTGTCGGCCAAGAAGAAACGGTATCCACCGGTTCTGGCCATCGGAAGCGAATAATCCAGGCAACCATGGAGGGGGAGGCTGTTTCCTCTGTCCCAACGATCCAATAAAGCATACCAGCCACCGTTGTAATAGTCTTCGGAGCCAGTGCCGTGCAGACGCATTTTATTATCTACGTAAGTGCTGTCATCCCCTTCGAAGAACAAGGTCATTCCCGGACGCAGGCCTTGTGCCTGATGGATGGTTCCTACATAATGTCCTTTTCCTTTTTGTGCAGCAAACTTATGGAAAATGCCGAGAGGAGTTTTCTCTCTACGCCATACAGAATAGAACTTACCCTCTTCCTTCACATTACGCTTATTACTGTTATAGTACACTTTAACGTTTACAGAAATAGGAGATTGCTGAATACCTTCTCTCTTTTTATAAATCATCTTCATAGAAGCTGACTTGTCAAAAGGCATTGGCAGATAGCAGTAGTTGGAAGTACCTTGCTTACCCATTAAGATACTCCGCATTGCTCCTTTTCCATAGGCATATCCAAAAAAATCAGCAACGGGGGCATAAATAGCCTCCACCTTCTCATTATCCCATTTAGCTGAAAGAATCACATCTTTGTATAAACCTTCGAAAGATGTTCCGCCATCAATCGACATACCTACAATACGTCCCGGTTCTGCCATCTCAAAGAAAGAAACTTCTTCTCCCGGACTCAGTGTAAATACCTTTTCTTCCGTCTGTACACCAGCTGATTTTCCAAAGGTATAATTCGTTACAGCAGGAGACAAGTCAGCCCATATTCTATTCACCTCAGCCAACAAATCCTTATCCTGCTGTGAGAATTCACCGGTATAGGTTTCCACCTTCTTTTCCGGCAAGTTACGGTATTGTATCTGAATGAATTCCAATTTAGGTCCATCGAAAACAATTTTGCAGGACTTTTTGTACGTAATGGGCAGATAACAATAAAAACCACCGATTTCATTACCACAAACGGGCTTTGTAAACGGATAAACCTTACCGGAAAACAAATCCGAGAACTTTATTTTCAGACCGGGCTCTTTCTGTCCATCAAAATAGAAATAGAGCATATTGTCCGTCGGTGTAGGAGTCCAGATTCGGTTGATGACTCCGGGGCTTCCATCTCAGCAATCACCAACTTATCACCTTCCTTACGAAGGAAAGAATAAGTACCCGCAAAACCATCATCATTGCCTCCGGTACGGTCGTAACTCGAGAACTGCTCCACATAAGAGCCAGTGCGATACTCCGGCAATTTATCCACTCTTTTCAATAACTCCAGCTCATCCGTCCATCTGTATGGATTCTGAGCCACGGCATACGAGCCTGCCAATAGAATGGCAGACAAGAAAACAGAAACTTCTTTCAAATTAATTTTCATAAACTATTTTACTATATGTTTTTTAAAAAGGCAAGGAGAGAATGCCTGTTTAAACGGTATCTCTCCTCACTGACAGTATTATTTCAATAGAAAAGATTATGGTCTATAAAACCACATCAATTCTACTCTTCTGAAAGTACCATGGTATTACGCCAAAGAATTTGGCCCATTGTACATTGTTCGGGCCCGGTTTCATTTCGATATAAACAACACCTTCGTCATTAGGCTCAATACCCTTAATCTCTACCGTTCTATCGAAATTATCGTCATTAACCAATAAGCAACGCCATCGTTCTTTCCGATTACATGGAACTCGGTTTCAGTTCCACGGTCATTGATGTGACCATAGAAACTGAACGTATATTTTGTTCCTTGAGAGAGACCTGTCACCTTAAATCCACTGAGCGGAATAGCAATACCGTCGCTGAAAAACATATCCTCAGAAGCTGTTTTTGGAAGACCCAAATTATTATTCAAACCGCGAGCCAATTCTCCGGAAAACGGTTTGTCCACCTCGATGCCGAAAGTAGTAGGACGACCTCTATGGTCGAGCATATTTACCAATCCGGGGTCTCTGGGATTCCTATAGTTGTTAAACGGAGCCGGAGAATCAATGACACCAAAGTCAATGTAACACGTCTTAGGAGTCTTGGTAACAGTCAAGTCGCTAAAGTAGCACAACTTGCCATCAGCCGTTTCTACCTTGATGACCGTTTTTCCAACAGCAACAGGTGTAATTACAGCTGCATTATTTTCCACACCTTCAATGGTAGCCACATCGGAGTTGAGGACACTCCACTTCAACTGATAGGAATCGCCTGCCAGGTCATCAACAGAAGCGGTAACTGTGGCAGTTTCGTCAATCTCCAAATAAACCGATGATTGGTCAATACGTACAAACTTACGATTGGACAAGTCCACACTGTTATCATCCGAACAGGATGTCAATGCAGCAAATGCCAATGTCATCGCACTAAAAATGAATTTTATTGATTTCATACTTGTTCTCTAATTATTTATTAATATCCGGGAGCTTGTCTCAAATTGGGGTTGATGTCCATCTGAGCCTGCGGAACGGGCCATAAATACATTCTTTTGTTGAAGGTACGGCTCTTGTAGTAAGTTCTCTTATAAAAAGCCTTCGGATTGTTCACATCATCGCTCTTCTCAGAACCGTCATGATTCATACCATAAAGCTTGCCGCCCAGGTATTTGTCGGCAATCTTCCAACGACGGAGGTCATGGAAACGGATACCTTCACAATTGAACTCTACCCGACGTTCTTGCTGAATGGCGGCACGCATTTCTTCCTTACTCAGCCCTTCCTTCAAAGCGGGAATTCCGGCACGTTCACGAATCAAGTTCACATACTTATATACATCGGGAGTGGGAGCTGGCGAAGACTCGTTCAATGCTTCCGCATAGCCCAAATACGCTTCAGCCATTCTGTATAAGATACCCGGCTGATATACATACTTTCCATCTCTGGGAAGTACATCCAAAGAGATTCGCTTACGGACATTATAACCGTTCTGCGAGAGTCGAAGTCATATCCGTATCACGGCCTCCTTGAAGGAAGTCCACACGACGGTTATCAACTCCCAGCCATGCGCCATTATAGATGACGGAAACATAGAAGCGAGGCTCCCGGTTGCAATACATGTTGTAGGTACCTTCTTCTGTTACCGGGCTTACACCGGTTTCTTTATTGGCAAGGTTCGAAGGTCCACCGCCCGGCCACTTCGTGGTTCTATACTCTGTATTGGTAGAGAATCCGTTTTCCACATACCCCGATTCCGGGTTGATAATGGGCGAACCATCCTCGTTATATCCCAATATAGGCATTTCACCGTTCTTCATATAAAAAGCGTCCACCAGTTCCTGAGTAACACCCATAGCGGCATTTCCACCGATACCTTTCGGCAGATGATGAGCCTGCCAGTAGTTCAGGTCCACATTTTCGGGGCGTCCGAAAAGAATCTCCTTGTTGCCTTCTGAGAAGCGTTTCAACGACATGTTGTAGTAAGACATGAAGGGGTCGATACTTCCATCCACATTATACTCATAGTACAGCTTATGTCCGGCCGCTTCGGCTGCCTTTATCAAGTCGAGATGAGCTTTGGCAGCCTTTTCCCATCTTTCCGGCTTGGCTTCGGCATCAAAGAGGAATTCTCCTTCCGAATTCTTCCAGTCCTTGAGATCCGGATTGCCGTTGAACAATGGACTTGCGGCAAATAACAGTGTTTTGGCACGTATTGCCAAAGCCATGATAGAGGTAGCCCTGCCCCAATCGGTATTATTGGGATAGACAGCGGGCAAATGCTCTGACACTTCCAGCAGCTCTTTGTCAATCCAATCTACACTCGGCATAGGGTCTTTGGGGAGTCATCATCTCCGATTCGGGCGCATCGACGGAAACAAGCACACCGGAGTAAACGGTATGGCACCATACAACTCAATCATCAAAGAGTAATAGTAGGCTATCAGGAAACGGACTTCGTACTTCATCTGGTTGACATAAGATTCCTTCAGGTCTTTTTCCGGAAGTACTTTTGCCTCTTGCAAGAAGATAAGGCCGGAACGTATGCGCTTGTGTAATTCTACCCAATAATAGGGGTCCCATGTTGAGATAGGACTCCAGTTTCCGGTGGTGTAGGCATACACATTGCTCCATCCATACGGCGACCAATCTTGGGGAATAGTGATATCATCGCCCATAATGTTATAACCTTGTGCCTTGAAATACCCCCACATGGGGCTGGGAATGGATGAATAAACACCTGCCAACCAGTCCTCAGTCCTTATCTTGTCCGTGAAAATCATCTCCATGGTAAGCTGGTCGTCGGGAGCCTTGTCCAAGAAATCGTTGCAACTCGTTGTCAATGCCAGGGTGCACGACAATAAGACAGCTTTTGCTATAGATTTATATTTTTTCATTTTCTTCGTATCTTAATTAATTGTTGAAATTGATGCTAAAACCCACTGATACAGATTTCATCTGTGGGTATCTCAATCCATCGGTAGTTTCCAGTTCGGGGTCCCAAAGCTTGAAGTTGGAGAACGTCAGCAGATTGGTTCCTCTTGCAAACAAACGGCAGCCGCGGATGCCAATTTTGGTAGTCCAACGTTGCGGAAGGGTATATCCAAGTTCCAGATTCTTCAAGCGCAGGAAACTCATGTCACGCAACCACCATGTGGAAGCTTGTTCATTGTTTGCCACAGCCTTGTCTCCCATACGGGGCCAGAATACATCTTGCCTCGGATTTTCGGGTGTCCAACGGTCGTCAATGTTCGAATAGATGTTACCAGCACCTAAGGAAGAACCCGGCAACCAGGTCTCTCCGCCCAAGAGCTGGTAGGTTTTACCTGTTCCTTGGAAGAATACTCCCAAATCGAACGACTTATAGCTTACTGTAGCTCCAAAACCATAGACAATCTCGGGAATACGTGTACCACCAATGGCTGTTTTATCTACTGCGGTCACTTCACCATCCCCGTTCAAATCTTTGTATTTAATGTCACCGGGACGTAGGTTACTCATATCACTGAACTTCTGTGCCGGAATTCCTTCCTTAAGCATACCGTTTTCATCGAAATCATCTTCCGTAAAGAGCCTTTCGGCTATCAAGCCAAACAATTGCCCTATAGGCTTACCGGTTTGCGAACGGTATGTACCAAGATGGCGGCAGGTTCGTCTATTTCCACAACCTTATTGTGTGCGTAGGTATAGTTTGCCATAGCGGAAATGGCCCAATCGCTATTGAACTTATGGTTGACATTCAAAGACACATCAAATCCCTGATTCTCGACCTTGCCATAATTGGCCCAAACAGGGCGGTTGAATCCGGCAGAACCAGGCACATTCTTACGCTGCATGAAGATGTCATCGCGCTTTTCCTTGAACACATCCACTACGAGGTTCACGCTACCATTCCATAGACCTAAGTCGATACCGGCATTCATCTTGGTCACGGTTTCCCATGTCAAGTTGTTCACACCGATTTCGCCTTCCGAACGTCCAAGGCGATAGATTTCCGCATCTGTACCCCATCTGTACGAACCGGTATTGACAATGGTAGAAATATAGGCGAAACGTCTGTTACCACCAATGTTACTGTTACCGGCCTTACCCCAAGTAGCTCTCAGCTTCAAGTTGGAGATGACATCGGAAACCGGCTCCATGAATTTCTCGGAAGATACAATCCATCCCAACGCCACGGCGGGGAAGAAGCCGAAGCGCTTGCCTTTGGCAAAGTTCTCGGAGCCGTTGTAACCGAAGTTCAGCTCGGCAACATAGCGGCTGTCGTAAGTATAAGAGAATCTTCCGGCTATGCTTGGGTACGATAGGGAAGCGCATCACCATTGTCATACTCCTTCTGGTTGTAGAGGAACATGGCGTTCACATCGTGCACTTTGCCGAAAATGCGGTTGTACGAGAACATTCCTTCCAGATAGATGGACTGATCGCCCCATTCAGCTCCTTTTGCATAGCCCAGGAACTCTTGTCCGGTGGTCTGCACATCAGTGATGATGTTGCCCTCTGCATCGCGTGCGGTGGCGGGATTGTAGTAATAGGGGTTCTTGGAACGTGTTACGGAAGTTGCCGAGAACTTGTCGAAAGAGAAGGTTCCTTTGAACTTCAATCCCGGTGTAACGAACTTCAAATCTTGTTCCAACGATACTAAGGATTCAATCTTATTATGATTTAGTTTTTCGTATCCACGCTGCGTGGCCCACGCCCAAGGGTTCTCCTTGTACATCACACGTGGAATGCGCCCATCGGCATAGATAGCCGGATGCACGTAGGGAGGTACACGCATGGCTTGATAGAAAATGCCCTGGTTGGTTTCCGTGTCTCCCGGAGGAGCGTTACGAGTTTGCAGGAATACGCCCACATTGGCGCGGAACAAAGTGGTGGGAGTCACATTCACATCTACATTGGAACGCACCGTATATCGGCTCACCTTCAGGGAAGAGTCCCACTCCTGGTTTTTGTCGCGTTCAATGATACCGTTCTCATTGTAATATCCTGCCACCAACGCATAACGAAGAATGTCCGTACACCGTTGACACTAACGTTCGCCTTTGTGTTGTCTGCATGGTCTTTGGAGATAACATCCCACCAATTCACATCGGGATAGAGTTCCGGGTCGGTCTGGTTCTTGTAGTTCAGCAGGGTGGCTTCGCTTACAAACGGGTTTCTACCCTGCTCGGCATACATTTCGTTAATCAGTTCCAGATACTTCACACTGCCGATGTAGTCGGGTATCTTGATGGGTTGCGTAAAGGAGTGTTCGAAGCGGACGTTCACCTGCGGCTTTCCAATCTTGCCGCGCTTGGTCTCAATCATCACTACACCATTGGCACCGCGCACACCATAGACGGCACTGGCGGCAGCATCCTTCAACACGGAAAAGGAGGCGATTTCTTCAGGGTCGATGTCGTGGAGCGAACGCTCGACGCCGTCCACCAATACCAGCGGATTGGTATTGCCAGTAAAGCTACTGATACCACGAATCCAGAAGTCGGAGTTATTGAACCAAGGGTCACCGCTACGCTGAACCGCAATCACACCGGGAACCATACCCGCCAAGTTGTTACTAAGCGAACGGCTGGGAGCCGCGGCAAGTTTGGCCGGCTCTATATTGGTAATGGAGCCGACCACAGAAGCTTTCTTCTGCGTTCCGAAGCCACTACCACCACTTCGTCAAGGGCTGCCACATCTTCTTCCAAAGCTACATCAAGCACTCCTTTGGAGCCTACCGCTACCACTTTATCCTTAAAGCCAATATAAGAGAATTTTAATGACGGCTTATTACCTTTCAACGTAATCGTATACGTACCGTTGATGTCCGTCACCACACCATTAGAAGGGTCTGCCGCCTCCGTCACATTCACACCGATGAGTAACTCACCTTGTGCATCCATCACACGTCCGGTCACCTTCTTAGGCGACTGGGCAAATGCCGAGATACTGATGCACAACAGTAGCATCAGCATCCAGCCCGCAAATTGCTTTTTGGGAATATTCTTCATTTCGTACCTTTATTAATGATTTATTGAATTTGCTGCTCCGTAGAACTATTTTTCCATAGTCGTGCCAATATAGTGGCACAGTTTTGCCAATATAGAGACACAGTTTGCCAATATAATGGCAAAACCCCGGATATAAATATCAGCCTATGAACGTATAAAAAAAGAGCGTTACAAAAGTTTACTCGTTGCCCCACAGAGTGGCTTTGTTACCCTTGGACTTACGCCAGGCATCCCGCCAACGATGTATATCAACATGGTTGATGAAAGGTTTCGGAGCACGCTGTGCCTTTGTAGGAGCTTCGGGAAGAGCCACAGCCGAATCTTGGTACCAATAAGCCACGGTAGACAAATCCAACGTCAAGTTGTTGTTGGAGCCATGTTCGATGGTTCCCTTCAGGCTCTTTTCAAAGAAAATGGGATCTTCAATGAAGAATCGGTAAACGTGGGTACGACCCAGCCAGCCTATATCATTGTTCACACGGGGATAACCGAAGTAAGGATGCGAGAAGGCTTCTTTAGGACACCAGGCCGTATTGAAGAAGTCTTCCGTACCTGTACCTATCAGCGAGGGAACCTTTTCTCCATCAATGAACACATGTCGTCACCTTCGCCATACCACATGGGAGTGGGACAATGCACATAGTAATTGATACCTACAAAGTGTCCCTTGCCTTGGGTTTCCATGAACACATAGTTGCGTTCGCCGGTGGTGTTCGGCTTCTGGGCACCGGTAACTCCCCACTCCGTCTCGCCTCGGGAAGTGCTTCAGTCAGGTTGTGGTTATACCAGGCATGAAAGCGGCCCATGTCCTTGGGAAGCTTCGCCATCTCCAGATAATCCACGTAGAAGTAGAAAGCATCTATGTTGCGGTCGCTCTGGTTCTCAATTTCAATGCGTGCGCCCTTCTCGAAAGGCATAGCGAAATAGCACGACAGACCGGTACCGTTTTCAGGACCGGCCGAAAGAGGCAAGGATGCGTAGTTGTATCTCTCATCCCAGCCTTGTCCGAAGAAAGGCCGATGGGAGACTCTACCGAAGGATAATCGTTGCCGTCCCAATACATGCGAATGATAATGTCGTTTCTGCTCAAAGTGGGAGGTGGAGGCGCAATCGTCACCCAAATGTGTTGATGACTCCCATTCCCTTGATGTCTGCAATGATGCGTTTCTCACCTGGTTTGAAGGGCTCCAAGTGATCTCTGTTACCTCCGGTAGGATCTGTACTGGAGATTCTTTTGTTTTTTACACCCGACTTCAACTTTGCCAAGTCAAACATTTCGTTCGTCATGTTCGACTGTGCAAAAACAGTAGGAAAGTACAATCCCAGAACAAGGGAGAGTAACAAACTGAATTTTGTAATTCTTCTCATAAATTTTTGTTTACATTGATTAATTAGATGATTAATATTCCAATAAATATGGTTTCTCATTGAATGTTTTCCACAGCAATTCTCCAAACAATGTATTGGCCCATGCAAACCAGCTCCTTGTGAATTTCTTGGGGTCATCCTTGTGGAATGACTCGTGCATGAACCCGGTACCGGCATGCGTTTTCTGGAGCATCTGGATACATTGCTGTAACTCTTTATCGTCTTGAGCAGTCAGGGCTTTCATTATCAGGCTCATCGGCCATATCATGTCCGTACCAATATGATGTCCTCCTATCCCTTCAAAATAAGAACCTTTAAAGAAATAAGGATTGTATTCCGACCACACGAATCTTCTGGTATTGGCATAAATTGCATCATCACTATCAACACCACCCAGATAGGGTAACGCCAGCAGATTAGGGACGTTGGCATCATCACTAAGATAAGCCGATCCAAAGCCATCTATTTCAAAAGCATAGATTTTACCGAACTTCGGATGATTCACCACGGCATAAGTCTGCAAAGCATTATAAACTTCTTTACTCAACGCCAACAGTTCATCAGCCAGTACATTGTCTTTGGTTATCTTTTGAACCATTTCGGAAGCCTGCCTCAAACTGGCCACCGCAAAGAAATTGGACGGGACGAGAAAAGGAAAGATAGTGGCATCATCACTAGGCCTGAAAGTAGAGCAAATCAATCCGACCGGATTTACTTTATAGCCACTCCACCCATAGGAACAGCATCTATAGCCCATTCCGAAGTTCTGCGAAGCTATAAGGCCCGTTACCATGTTTTCTCTGCTGTTCCTTGCAGACCCTTAAAACGGTTTCTATCGCCTTCTTCCATTGCGCATCGAAAGGAGAAGCATCATTTGTCTTTTTCCAGTATCCATATGCCAGGCGAATGGGATAGCAAAGCGAATCCAACTCGTATTTACGCTCATGAATACCCGGTTTCATCTCCGTATGATCGCTGTTCCATCTTGTATACTTCGTATCATCATCATAAAAGGCATTGGGCTACAGTTTTTCATCAACATCTCCCACGAGATACGTACTCCGATGTCGCTCATCATCAGTCCTTTGCAAAAACTGATGACAAACGATACAGACCACGAACGGCAAAAGAACTACCGCATCATCTGGCGCAATTCCGAAAGAATCCTTCGGCTTGTAAACCAATTGATGGATATACGCAAGATAGACAAAGGCAGATGTCACTCGTTTCCGTGAAACCGAAATGACCGGATTCATTAATGATTTGTGTGAAACCTTTACAGAACAAGCGAACAAAAAACAAATTACTTTGCAGTTCCACCACGAGGGCGCCGACCACTTAAAGTTGTGGGTGGACCCGGTGAACTTCGACAAAATTATCCTGAACATCCTGTCCAATGCCTTCAAATTCACCCCCGAAGGAGCAGTGTGGACATACGGCTACGCACCGGTAAGGACTCCACCCTGCCGAAACCATTACAACAGTATGCCGAAATTACCGTGACCGACAGCGGAATAGGAATCGCCCCCAAAGAAACAGAACACATATTCGAACGCTTTTACCAGATACGGAATAGCCAAAACAACTCAAACATAGGCACCGGTATCGGGCTGCACCTCACCCGCTCACTGGTGGAACTTCATCATGGAGACATCCGTGTAGAAAATAATCCGGACGGACAACCGGGATGCAGCTTTATCATCCGTATGCCTCTGGGATGCGCCCATCTGCGCAAAGAAGAAATGGAAGCCGACAAAGCTCCTCTCTTCCACACTCCGGCTCCGGTCCTTCCTGTTCCTTATGAAACCGAGGAAGAAGAAAACGGAAAAACACGAACCAAAACGAAATACAAAGTACTGGTGGTAGAAGACGATGAAGATATACGCCGCTATATCTGCCGTGAACTGGCAAGCGATTACCATACCCTGGAAAGCTGCAACGGCAAGGAGGCACTGGAAAGCATCTTCAATAAAACCCCGGACTTGGTAATAAGTGATGTCATGATGCCCGAAATGGACGGACTTACCTTATGCCGCAAAATAAAGCAAAATGTGAACCTGAACCACATCCCGGTAATACTGCTCACTGCCAAGACACGGAGGAAGACAATCTAGGAAGGTCTGGAAACAGGAGCCGACGCTACATGACCAAACCTTTCCATATAGAGATATTGAGGAAAACGACCGCCAACCTGATCCGCAGTCGTGAACGGCTACGCAATACCTATACCGGACAACAGACCCAAGGGGATAAGGTACAACCAATAGAAGTACAGTCCCCCGATGACAAACTGATGGAACGAATCATGCGGGTCATCAACGAAAACCTGAGCAACCCGAACCTCACCGTGGAGATGATTACCACCGAGGTAGGCATTAGCCGCGTGCACTTGCACCGTAAACTGAAAGAACTGACCAACCAGACCACACGGGATTTTATCCGGAACATCCGACTGAAACAAGCGGCAGAACTGTTGTCGAAGAAACGGTACACCATAGCCGAAGTGGCGGACTTGACCGGATTCACCAATCCCAACAATTTCTCGACCGCTTTCAAGGATCTGTACGGAATGCCTCCCAGCATGTACATGGAACAGCATTTGAAACAGGATAAGAATAAGGAAGAGAACTGAAAATAATTTCCGGTTCTCTTTTCCACCAAGTACAGACCCAGTTTCCGCCGAATGCAAACTTTGCGGATACAATGGTATGAACAAATACACTTTTCCTACAAAACACTCTTACATATACCTATTTCACGAACCTTTCTTCAGTCCATTCAGTCGGCATAACTCACTATTACACAATGCATAAGGCTGACAGTAGTCCTTTCAGTCTGCTATCAGTCCTTTCAGCCGATGGAAAAATATTTCCCAAGCTCTTTCCTTACTTCAAAACATATCCGACAGGAACAGACAGACCCCATATCCACCAATCGCAAACTACAAGCAGCAACAAGCTGTACAAGTATCCTTTACCAGCCTGATGAATACCCTAATTCCTCTTGATAAATTTATCGTTTCACTAAGGTGATGAAATTGCATCACCTTAGTAAAGAATCCTCATCACTTAAGTGATAAAACTTACCCACCTAAGTGAAACAGTAAATTTATCAGAAGGAAGCCACATACTCATCAAACTGAAAACATATATTCTATGGGAAGATGATAACCTACCCAGCAGTCCATACCATAAAAAGACCGCCGCTTCTTCCATCAGAAACAGAAAGAAACGGCGGGTACTCTTAAAAAACAAAAAATCAATCTCTGTATCCCGGATTCTGATAAGCGTCTTTTTCCTCCTCTGTCATTTCCATGCCATCCAACTGTCCTTGTGGGATAGGACGGAGATAATGGAACGCTTCGATGGTACGGCTGTAAGTCTGCGGATTGTGATCACCCTTGCCTCCACAAATCACGTAACTGTCAGCATATTCGTTCCATTTCTGAGTACGAACCAAGTCGAACCAACGATAACCTTCGCCATAGAACTCGCGGCTGCGTTCATCCAGAATATAGTTGATGTCAATGGTTGCCGGAGTAGCGGCTGTCATTTCAGCACTGAAATCACGATCCACTTCCTTGTACTCGGCATTGCTGTAAGTCCAGCGACCGGCACGGGCACGAAGCACGTTCACCAGGTCACGGGCAGACTTGCCGGCTTGTGTGGCAGCTCCTTCTACGGCAGCTTCGGCAGCAACCAGATAAAGTTCGGAGAACTTGGCGATGTTATACGGACGGGTACTTCCCGCATTGGGCTGTCCTGCTCCGGAGCCGTTGTCTGTACGATACGGGCCGAGTTTCCAAAGACCGGGATATACATAACGGCCTACCGCATCCAGTCCCAATACCCAGTCGGCACGACCGGGCAACGTACCTGCTCCCAGATTGCTTTTAGAACCTTCTCCTGCATAGTCTATCTTATCCATATCCTGGAATACGAAAGAGAATATAGGTTCACGTTCTTTCACTTTCATTCCGTTGGCATTGGTCACCGATTCCCAGTTCTGTCCGGCTGTAGACCAGTTGCCGCGATAAACAGTAGTAAAAGTACCGTCGTAACGGGAGTCGTTCACCTTGTCGCAAACGTCTTGGTAAACACACCCAACGGAGGAGCCATACGGGTCCAAGGGCGGCCATAACACTGCTCGCAATACGGTTGATGACAGCCT
>ENA-OQCS01000040-OQCS01000040.1-human-gut-metagenome-genome-assembly--contig:-NODE-40-length-49333-cov-5.732675_pt1 | contig 49333 bp, 65 predicted proteins | sample MGYA00242757_ERZ504575 | MGnify/ENA primary metagenome ERZ504575 (study PRJEB26092, sample SAMD00036297) | human gut metagenome | host: Homo sapiens | study: EMG produced TPA metagenomics assembly of... | reverse complement strand
CATGTGGAATCGTAAATTGGGACGTAAAGCCGATCATCGTAAAGCATTGTTGCGTAACATGGCAACATCTTTGATTGAAAACGGACAAATCGAAACAACAGAAATGAAAGCAAAAGAATTAAGCGCTGTAATGGATTCATTAGTAACATTAGCAAAACGTGGAGATTTACATGCACGTAGACAAGCAGCGGCTTATGTTCGTAATGTAGAAGTAGATGAAGAGGGAACAACAGCTCTTCAAAAATTATTCAATGAAATTGGACCAGCATATGCAGATCGTAATGGTGGATACACTCGTGTAGTTAAAACACGTATCCGTCGTGGAGATGCAGCTCCAATGGCTATTGTACAATTCGTGAAGTAGTAGTTACTACTTCACTTTTCTTTTAAGGAGCTTAAAAAAATATGAGTGATTTAGAACAATACGCAAAAGAACATCAAGTACCTATCATGATGGATGATGGACTTTCCTTTTTATTAGAAAAACTTCAAGAAAATCAATGTCTATCATTTTTAGAGTTAGGGACTGCGATTGCTCGTACATCGATTGAGGTTGCTAAGTTAGATCCTAGAATGAGAGTTGTCACAATTGAAAGAAATTCGGAAATGATTGTTCAGGCTAAAAAGAACATTGAAGAAAGTGGATTATCCAATCAAATCACATTGATTGAGGGCGATGCTCTTGAAGTGAATGTGGATGGTATGTTTGACTGTATTTTTATAGATGCAGCTAAGGCACAATATCAACGTTTTTTTGAGAAATATTGTATGCATTTGAATGAGAATGGTATAATTGTATCAGATAATATGAATTTTCATGGGCTTGTACAACATCCGGAATTGACTCAAAATCGTAATACACGCCAATTAGTTCGTAAGATCCATGATTATCATACGTATTTGGCAAATCTTTCAGATTATGAAACCGCATTTTATGATTATGGAGATGGAGTTGCCGTAACAAGGAGGAAATAACTATGAAGCTTTTTAAGTTTTTATTAGGTGCTGCAACCATTACAGTGGGGGCTTGTGCAGTTGCAGGTAAAATGCGTCGTGACAAACAAAGACAGGAAGAATTAGATGAATTCTTATGTCCAGACATTGATGAACCAATCGAAAAAGAAATCAAATCGAATGAAAGTCCATTAAAACATATGGAAGCAGATATCATGGGATTTAAAGAAGCACAAGAAGATATTCTTCCAGTAACTTTAACTTATAGTTTTGATTCAAAAGATAGCGCAAAACAATTCCAGACAGAAATTGCAGAGAAAGGCTTAACTTCTTCTTATGATGATGAAGATAAAGTTGTAGATGTAATTTATCATGATGGTGTAAACGAGAGTGATTTAAAAATCTTATCCGATACACTTGTAAATGCTTGCACAAATGCGAGTGCTGAATATAAAGGATTTCATTTTAATAAATAGTGGCTTGAGGGTGCTCAAGCATTTTAATATGGTATAATAGTTCCGTTTATGGTGGAGGATATGTGATGGAAGCAATTGAAGTTTCACATTTAACTTTTTCCTATGATGGGAATGATATATTAAAAGATGTTTCTTTTTCAATCCCAAAAGGAAGCTATACAACGATTATCGGACATAATGGTTCTGGTAAGAGTACAATGGCAAAACTAATCATTGGTTTGTTGGAGGCGAAAAAGGGAAAAATTCAGATTTTAGGTAAAGAACTAAATGAAGAAAGTGTTTATGAATTGAGAAGTCATGTTGGAATAGTATTCCAAAATCCGGATAATCAATTTATTGGTTCTACAGTGGCAGATGATATTGCCTTTGGTTTAGAAAATCATTGTGTAGAACAAGAAAAGATGCAAGGTATTATTGAAGATGTCGCAAGTCGTGTTGGAATGACGGATTTTTTAAGTGCAGAGCCAACTAAATTATCTGGTGGACAAAAACAACGTGTTGCGATTGCAGGTATTTTGGCCATTGAACCTGATATCATTATTTTTGATGAATCAACAAGCATGTTAGATCCTCAAGGTAAGGCGAGTATCAATGCGCAGATTCGCAAGTTACATGAAGAAAAGAATATCACAATTTTATCCATTACCCATGATATGGAAGAGGTAGCTCAATCTGAAAATGTCATAGTATTAGAAAATGGTGAGATTGCGATGCAGGGAACGCCAATGGAAATTTTTAAACAAGAGGATAAATTGGCTAAAATGCAGTTGGATATTCCTTTTGCGTTAAAATTTCGAAGGAATTAAAGAAGCGCAAAATCTTCAAAGAAAATGTATGTCGTTTAGATGAGGTGGTTGAAAAGTTATGTCGATTGAAATAAAGAAGTTAGAACACACATATAATGAAAATACACCTTTTTCACATGCTGCATTAAAGGGTATCGATCTTTCAATTCCAGAAGGAAAAGTTACAGCTATTATTGGGCAGACGGGTTCTGGTAAATCTACTTTAGTTCAGCATTTAAATGGTTTGTTGATTCCAACAGCGGGTACTTTGGATATTTGTGGTTTCCATATTCAGCCTTTGTTGAAAATTAAGGATGTTAAACAATTAAGAAAGGAAGTTGGGCTTGTATTCCAGTTTCCTGAATATCAATTGTTTGAAGAAACGATTGGTAAGGATATTGCGTTTGGACCAAAAAACTTTGGAACAAGTGAAGAAGATGCTTCCCAACTCGTAAAGAAAATATTGCCTGTTGTAGGTTTGGATGAAAGTTATTTGGATCGTTCTCCTTTTGATTTGAGTGGAGGGCAAAAACGTCGTGTTGCGATTGCGGGGATTTTAGTATTAAATCCAAAAGTCTTAGTTTTAGATGAGCCAACAGCAGGGCTTGATCCTCAAGGTGCTCAAGAAATGATGACTTTGTTTATGAATCTAAATAAAAAAGAAGGAAAAACGGTTCTTTTAGTTACGCATGATATGGAGCATGTCATGAACTATTGTGATCATGTGATCGTATTGAGTCATGGTGAAGTAACGCAGGAAGCGGATGTGAAGGAATTTTTTAAGCATCCTGAATATTTACATGAGATTGGTATCAATCCACCTAGTATTGTGCGTTTAAAAATGCAATTAGAAGAAAATGGATTTGAGATGGATCCAGATATTATGGATATGAATTCACTTGTGGATTCAATAGAAAAGCAGGTGAAGAAACATGAATAATGTTGCGTTAGGACAATATATGCCATTAGATTCTGTGGTTCATAAGATGGATCCTCGATCTAAGATTATGATCATGTTGTTTTTAATGGTTGCGATATTTATTCCTGCAGGAGTCCTTGGATATGTGATTATAGGTATTTTTATTTTATTGAGTTTGTATTTATCAAAATTAAATATTAAATATGCCTTAAGAACAATGAAACCCATGTTATGATGATGGCTTTCTTGTTGGTTATTAACCTATTGGTTATTAAAACAGGAACACCTTTGTTTTCGATTAAGGGATTTACAATTTATAGTGATGCCGTAAATCAAACTTTGTATATTGTGGTACGTTTAATGTTGATGATTATTATCACAACTGTATTAACAGCAACAACAAAGCCTTTGGATTTGACTTTGGGAATTGAAAAATTGTTGAAGCCTTTTGAAAAAATTGGTGTACCAGCTCACATTATTGCGATGATGATCAGTATTGCGTTGCGTTTTATTCCAACACTAATTGAAGAAACACAGCGTATTATGAATGCGCAGGCTAGTCGTGGTGTGGATTTGGAAAATGGGAGTATCAAAGAAAAAATTATGGCCATTTTATCGTTGATTGTTCCACTATTTGTTTCTGCATTTGATCGTGCAGATCAACTTGCGAATGCGATGGAAGCTAGAGGGTATGATCCTTCTAGAAAAAGAACACGTTACAAAGTGTTAAAGATGCAGACTATCGATTATGCTTCAATGATTTTAAGTGTTGTCGTTCTTTGTGCTTGTATTGGTATTTGGGTATTATGATTGTAAAAGCACTTGTCAGCTATGATGGTTTTAATTATGCAGGCTGGCAAAAACAAGAGAATGCCTTAGGCATTCAACAAGTGATTGAAGAAGCTTTGTATAAGATCACAAAAGAGAAAGTGGATGTTGTTGCGAGTGGAAGAACGGATGCTGGTGTTCATGCGTTTGGTCAAGTTTTTCATTTTGAAACAAATAAAAATATTCCGGCTATTCAATATGAAAGAGCATTAAATGCATTGCTTCCCAAAGATATTCGTATTTTAAAAACGGAAGAAATGCCCGATGATTTTCATGCACGTTTTAGTGCTGTAGGCAAACGTTATGATTATTATTGTTCGTACGATATAAAGAATCCTTTTAATTATAAGTATCGTAATTTATTAACTAAAAAATTGGATATTGAGGCGATGAAAAATGCATCAAAAGTATTCTTGGGATCTCATGATTTTACGAGTTTTGCCTCAAGTAAAATCGATCCGAGGAAACCTAGAGTCAAAACAATTTCAAATATTGAAATTATTGAAGAGGGTATGGATGTGCATTTTATCTTTGAGGGTACAGGTTTTTTAAGATATCAAGTTCGAATGATGACGGGTACTTTAATTGCGGTAGGTCAACATAAGATAGGTGTTGATGATGTCCAAAGAATGTTAGATGCAAAAGATAAGTCGGCATGTCGTTATAATGCGTCTAGCTGTGGTTTATATTTAGTGGAGGTAAAATATAATGAGACAAACTAATTTTCATACACATACTTCACGTTGTCATCATGCGTATGGTGAGGATGAGGAAATGGTTCGTGCTGCCATTCAAAATGGCTTTGAAGTATTAGGTATTTCAGATCATACATGTTGGAAATATGATTCCGATTTTGTGGCACATATGCGTATGAAACTGGATGAATTTGCAGATTATAAAGATAGTGTTTTATATTTGAAAGATCGATATAAGAAGCAGATTGAAATTCGTTTTGGCTTAGAGGCAGAATACTTTCCTAAGTATATGGATTGGTTGTTAGATTTCTGTATTGAAAATGAAATTGATTATTTGATTTTTGGCAATCATTATTATGGTACAGATGAGGATCATATTTATTTAGGTGGGGCCAAAGGAGAATATATTAAAGGATATTTCGATACTTGTGTCGAAGGTATGAAAACAGGTATGTATGCATACTTAGCTCATCCTGAATTGATTTTAAGAGATACAGGGGGGTTTATCACGCCTGAAATTGAAGAAGGATTTCACCGTATTTGTAAGACCAGTCAAGATTATAATGTTCCATTAGAATTTAACGTATTGGGTATGCAACACAATATGCGTATGGGGTATGAGGAGTATCCACACACTAAGTTTTGGCAAATCGCTGCTCAATATAATGTGAAGGCAATTCTAGGTATGGATGCGCATAGAATAGGTGATTTGGATCAAAAATTATATAATTTGGCTTAGAAAAGACTAATCTAAATTTGATGTAGAAATCATTGATGATGTACCTTCAATTGATTATAGAAAAATAAAAGCAGAAAAGATTAAAGTTTGGCAAAAATAAAGCTAAACTTTTTCTTTTTTTCATTGACTTTTATATGGATATTGCATATCATATTAGGTGGCTAAACTCTGGCCTTTTGAGCCCGGTAAACGCTCAAATCAAGGAGGAAATTAGATATGCGTCAAACTACTATGGCAAAACCTGCGATGTAACACGTACATGGTATGTAGTTGATGGAAACGGACAAACTTTAGGACGTTTGGCTTCAACTTGTGCTCATGTATTAAAAGGTAAACACAAACCTACATACACACCAAATGTTGACTGTGGTGATTATGTAATTGTGATCAATGCTGACAAGTCGAAATGACTGGAAACAAATTGAATACTGAAAAGTATTACAACCACTCTGGATACTTTGGAGGTATGCGTGTGCGTACAGCTAAAGAAATGAAAGAGAAATACCCTGTTGAATGGTTGAAAGAGCAATCAAAGGTATGTTACCTCACACTAAATTAGGTGATGTACAACGTGGACACGTATTCGTATACGCTGGTAGCGAACACCCACATGCTGCTCAAAAACCTGTTGAATTGAAGGTAAGAGGATAAGGAGGAATAGAATATGAAAAAATCTAACACTGTTCAATATCATGGCGTTGGACGTCGTAAAAAATCTGTTGCTCGTGTCTTTTTACGTCCAGGTACAGGTAATATCGTAGTCAACGGAAAAACTTTGGAAGAATACCTTCCATTGGAAACTTTACGTATGGTTGTTAAATCACCATTAGAAATCACTAACACAGCTGATCAATTTGATGTGATTATCAACGTACAAGGTGGAGGATACACTGGTCAATCTGGTGCTATGCGTCACGGAATCACTCGTGCTTTAATGGAAGCTAGTGAAGACTACCGTCCAGTATTAAAAGCTGCAGGATTCGTTACTCGTGACCCTCGTGCTAAAGAACGTAAAAATACGGTCTTAAAGCAGCTCGTCGTGCTCCACAATTCTCTAAACGTTAGTCAGAACATACTTTTGACTACTCTGCAAGGAGATTCAAAACCACTCAAACCCTTTTATATATGGGCTTTGGGTGGTTTTTTCTATTTTCTGTGAATTGTTGTGAATAGTGTTGAAAAGTCTCTTTAAGCACGCATACAGCACGCTTATAAGTAGCAAAATTAACTCCTCAGTTATCGAAAAGCACGCACAAAATGTAATTTTACAAGAAAAGCACCAGCAGATGCTGATGCGTTTAATATTTTTAATCTTACTAATTTTTTGATTATATAGCTTGGTTTTTATTTAGCAACCAATCCCTGATATCAAAGATTTCAATTCCCTCATATGAATACTTTGGATGACCGGTTTTGGCGATGATAATCTTTGGATATGCATCCTTGATTTGTAAAAGAGGCGCATATTCTCTTTTGAATGTTTCCTCTTCAGTGATATTGTCACTTACCTGAATATAGATTTTTTCACTACCTCTTTGGGCAACAAAATCGATTTCTTTCTGATAAAGCTTTCCAACAAAGACATCATAGCCACTACGTAATAATTCAAGACAGACCATGTTTTCATATACTCTGCCATAATCCATGTTTCTTGTACCAAGAACAGCATAACGTATGCCAATATCACTTAAATAGAACTTTTCTGTGCTTTCAAGATATTTCTTGCCACGGATATCGTAGCGCTTGATATCATAGAAAACAAAGGCGTTGCACAGGTACTTGATATATTTTCCAATGGTGACATGATTGGTTGATATGTTCTTTTCGGATAGCATATTGCTGATTCTGCTTGGTGAGGTCAGGTTTGATATATTGTCCATAAGGAATTCACTTAAGCGCTGTAATACCTGAGTATCTGGCAGGGAATACTTCTGTACAAGATCTCTTGTAACAATTGTTTCATAGACTTCCTTGATATAATCCTTCCTGTCTTTTTCGGTGTTGTAGGCATAGGACCCAGCTAATCCACCTTTGATGGTGTAATCTTCAAATAGCTTTTCTATGTCGTGGTTGTTGTCGTAGTAATTACAATATTCTTTGAAACTGAATGGATAGACATGAATTTCAATATAACGCCCAGTAAATAGAGTGGCTAAATCTGCACTTAACAAAAAAGCGTTGGAACCGGTGATATAGATATCATATTTTCTTTTTGAATATAGCTATTTACAGCCAGTTCAAAATTTGGACACATCTGCACTTCATCAATGAAAAGATAATTCGACTTTCCTTCCACATATCGTTTTTCAACATAGGCATGAAGCGCATGATACTCTTTCAGGTGTTCAAATGAAAGATCCATAAAGTCAATAAAGATAACGTTGATATCATTAAAGTTGTCTTTCAGATACTGGATATACTCCTGCATCAGTATTGACTTACCCGATCTTCTGATACCGGTAATAACTTTTATATCAGGCGTATCCTTCAGATTCTTTATTCGATTTAGGTATTCAGTTCTTTCAATGGTTTTCATAGTGTTGCCTCACTTTCAAAAAATGAAATTTTTTAAACTTTTGAAAGTGAATAGTATGCTTTTGTTAATTTTTTTCTTTATATTTTAAGAATTCTTAGATATTATTGGAATAGTTGGAGGTGTATAACATGAAATTGGAAAAAAGGATAGAACTATGTGATTCTATGACACCGCTAGAGTCTGAAATTGCATCTTATATTTTAAATAATAAAGATGCGGTTACGAAACTAAAGATTCAAGAATTGGCTGATATACTATTTATATCAAAATCTGCGATTCATCGTTTTGTGAAAAAGATTGGGTTTAATGGATTCAATGATTTAAAAGTGAGTATCGCAAAAGAAAATGCTGATTTATTAGAAAATAATTCCTATATCAATGTGAATTATCCATTTCAGGCAAAGGATAATCCTAGACAGATAGCTTTTAAGCTTTTAGAACTTTATGAGAAGGCTATTAAAGATACATTTGAATATGTTGATTTAGACCAAATCAAAGCAGTTTCACAATTAATAGATTCGGCAGATGTAATTGATGTTTATACTCATGCCCATAATTCAAATATAGCAGAAAATTTTCAAGATAAAATGTTGACTATTGGAAGAAGTGTAAACTGTCCAAGCAGCTTTTATAATCAAAGATTAACTGTATTGGCTTCGGACCAAAAACACGTAGCGATTATTCTATCTTATTCGGGAAAGGCTACATTTATATTGCCAATTGTAAAAAAATTATATGAAAAGGGTGTGAAGGTTATACAAATTGGAAAAGCAGGAAGTAATTATTATTCTCAATATGTGACATATCATTTATCGATTAGTGATTCTGAAAATAATCGAGATAGAATGTCTCAGTTTTCAAGTCATATAGCTATGCAATACATTATGGATGTTTTGTATGGTTGTATTTATAATGAGAAAAGAAAAAGAATACAAAATATATTTATGATTCAATAGATTGTATGGATGATCGACCAGAGGATTAAAAGATTCAAAAAGTTTCAGATTTTTTTGAATCTTTTTTATTTTGTATAGAAAAAACTATCTTCAATTCTTGGACATATTGAATAACAACTGGGTGAAATGTAAATTAAAGCTATCAATAGAAAAGGAGAAAACATTATGGAAAAAGGATTGAAAATTGTTACGATTGGTGGCGGAAGCAGTTATACACCTGAATTGATGGAAGGTTTCATTAAACGTTATAATGAACTTCCAATTAAGGAAATCTGGCTTGTAGATATTGAGCAAGGAAAAGAAAAAGTAAATATTGATGCTAAAATGTCACAACGTATGTGGGATGCAGCAGGCTATGATGTAAAAGTGCATGTAACCTTTGATCGTAGAGAGGCATTAAAAGATGCGGATTTTGTTACAACACAATTTAGAGTGGGCTTATTGGAAGCTAGAATTAAAGACGAGAGAATTCCTTTGTCTTATGGAATGTTAGGACAAGAAACAAATGGAGCAGGAGGAATTTTTAAAGCGTTTAGAACAATTCCTGTAATTCTTGATATTGTAGAGGATATGAAAGAATTATGTCCAAATGCATGGTTAATTAATTTTACAAATCCAAGTGGAATGGTAACTGAAGCAGTTATTAAATACGGAAAGTGGGATCGTTGTATCGGTTTATGTAATGTTCCAACGATTGCTATGATGAAAGAGCCTATCGCATTAAATGTAGATCCAAATGAGTTGATTTATCAATTCGTAGGGTTAAATCACTTTCATTGGCACAAAGTATATGATAAAGATGGAAATGAATTAACAAGTAAAGTAATTGATGCTATGTTGGATGGAAAAGATGTTGGTCTTCCAGCAAACATCAATAACGTTCCTTTCTTTGGAGAACAAATCAGAGAAATGAATATGATTCCTTGTGGATACCATAGATATTATTATCGTCAACAAGAAATGTTAGAGCATAGTTTGATGGAATATGAAACAATTGGTACTCGTGGTCAACAAGTAAAAGAAACAGAAAATAAATTGTTTGAATTATATAAAAATCCGAATTTAGATCATAAACCAGAAGAGTTATCAAAACGTGGTGGAGCTTATTACAGCGATGCAGCGTGTGAATGTATCAATGCGATTTATAACAATAAGCAGACTCATATGGTTGTCAGCACAAAAAATAGAGGAGCAATTCCAGAATTGCCAGAAGATTCAATTGTTGAAGTAAGCTGCTATATTGGGGCAAAAGGAGCAATGCCTGTTGCTTGGGGAAAATTACCAAGTGCACAAAGAGGATGGCTTCAATGTATGAAGGCAATGGAAGAATGTACAATCGAAGCTGCAGTTACAGGTAATTATGGATTGGCACTTGAAGCATTTACATTAAATGAATTGATTCCATCGGGAGAAAACGCAAAACGTGTTTTGGATGAATTGTTGATTGCACATAAGAATTATTTACCACAATTTAAGTCTACAATTGAAAAATTAGAAAAAGAAAATGTAACAATCAAAGATTCAGTAGTAAACGAGATTATTGCTCATGAGCGTTAAAAAAGAAATATTTGGAATACATCCATCGGGCAAAGAAGTTTACAAGTTTGAAATCGTAAATAAACAAGGAATGAAAGCAGTAATCACTAATTTTGGTGCTATTCTAATATCCTTGTTTGTTAAAGATAAAAAGGGTAATTTTCAGGATGTAGTATTGGGATATGACTCATTAGAAGAATATCTTGATAATCATCCAATGTTTGGGGCAACGGTAGGTCGCAATGTAAATCGTATATCGAATGCAAAGTTTGAATTGGATGGAAAAACATATTTATTAGATAAGAATAGAGGAAACCATAATATTCATAGTGACAAAGAGCATGGATTTCATAAAGTGATTTGGGATTTTGAAATCACTGGTGAAAATTCTGTATGTTTGTCTTATTTAAGTTGTGATATGGAGCAAGGTTTTCCAGGCGAAGTCTATATAAAGATGACATATACATTGACAGAAACAAATGGATTGATATTGTCATACTTTGCGACACCAAATAAAAGAACGATTTTAAACGTTACAAATCATACATATTTTAATTTGGGAGAAATATATTTTCTACAGAGTTCTGTATTTATGCGAAATCATTTACGCCTGTTGATGAAGATATAATTCCAACTGGTGAAATTAGAGAAGTAAAAAATACACCAATGGATTTAACAGAGTATTCATTTATTAAAGATAGATTAAATTCAAATTATCACCAGTTACAAATTGAAAAAGGGTATGACCATAACTATGTACTCGATCATCCTCATACGGGATTTCGATTAATTGCTCAAACTAGAAGTACGAAAAGTGGAATACATATGGATGTGTACTCGGATATGCCAGGAATGCAGTTTTATACATCAAATTCATTAAAAAATACAATAGGTAAAAATGGGGTTGTTTATAAAAAGTATGATGCATTTTGTATGGAACCGGATTATTTTCCAAATGCTATTAACACAAAGGGTTTTGAAAAACCAATTTTTGATTCAAATAAAAATTTTATTTCAACGACAATGTATCAATTTTATTAGGAGGAAAATGAAATATGAATAAGTCTAAAGAGTCTGGAAAGTTTTTTGCTACGATCCAGCAGGTAGGAAAGTCTTTCTTTTTACCAGTATCTGTTTTACCAATCGCAGGACTTTTGTTGGGATTAGGTTCTTCGTTTACAAATCAAACAACGATTGAGACATATAATTTAACTGGATTATTAGGGTCAGGAACTGTATTAAATGGTTTATTAACGATTATGTCTCAGGTAGGTACAGCGATTTTTGGAAATTTACCTTTGATTTTCGCATTAGCAGTTGCATTAGGTATGGCAAGAAAAGAAAAGGCAGTTGCAGTTTTATCATCTGGAATTGCGTTTATTGTAATGCACACATCTATTAATGCTATGTTAAAGCTTTCTGGTTATATTCTTCCAGATGGAAGTCAGGCAGATTTTGTTTTACAAGGACAATTGTCTAGTGTACTAGGAATTACATCTTTAGAAATGGGTGTATTTGGAGGAATTATTGTAGGATTAGGAGTTGCAGCATTACATAATAAGTTCTACAAACAAGAATTGCCTATGGCATTATCATTCTTTTCAGGAGTTCGATTCGTACCAATTATCAGTACTATTGTGTATATTTTCGTAGGAATTCTTTGTTTCTTTGTATGGCCATTTGTACAAAGTGGAATCTTCACATTAGGTAATCTAGTAACAGCTTCTGGATATGCAGGAACATTTATTTTTGGATTCCTTGAACGTGCATTGATTCCATTTGGTCTTCACCATGTATTCTATATCCCATTTTGGCAGACAGCACTTGGTGGAACGGCAACTATTGATGGAGTTGTAGTTGCAGGTGCACAAAATATCTTCTTTGCAGAATTGGCATCACCTAATACGGTACGCTTTAGCGTAGATGCATGTCGTTTTATGAGTGGTAAATATTCATTTATGATGGCAGGATTACCTGCAGCGGCATACGCTATGTATAAATGTGCAAGACCTGAAAATAAGAAAGTAGTAGCTGGTTTATTGTTTTCAGCAGGTTTAACTTCATTCTTAACAGGTATTACAGAACCAATTGAATTTACATTCTTATTTATTGCTCCAGCACTATTTATTTTACACTGTGGTTTAGCAGGTTTATCATTCTTATTATGTCATCTGTTAAATATTTGTATTGGAACAACTTTCTCATGTGGTTTGATTGATTTTACACTTTATGGATTACTTCAAGGACCAACAAAAACAAATTGGCCAATGATGTTAGTTTTATTTGTAATCTATGCAATTGGATACTATTTAATTTTCTCATTCTTGATTAAGAAATTTAATATTATGACACCAGGACGTGAAGAAAATTCAACAAATATTAAATTGTATACTAAAGAGGATTTGAAAAATAAAAATAACACGAAATCAGAATTAATTCTAGAAGGAGTAGGTGGAGTTGACAATTTAGTGGATATTGATGCTTGTGCAACTCGACTTCGCTTAACTGTTGTAGATGAAAATTTAGTGAATGAAGAATTGTTAAAAGAATCAGGATCAAAAGGATTAATTAAAAAGGGTAAAGGAATTCAAATCATTTATGGTCCACAGGTAACAGTTATAAAAAGTGATTTTGAAGAATATGTAGAGAAAGTGAGTCAATAATGTTTTTTAGAAAGAAAGTAAATGAATTAGAAATCTTTAAATGTGCGCAAGGAGATATTGTGCCTATTGAAAATGTTCCTGATTCAGTTTTTGCAGACAAATTACTAGGTGATGGAATCGCAATCAACCCTAGTAATGGAGAAATTATTTCACCTATTGATGGACAAATTGTTATGATCCAAGACAGCCTTCATGCGATTGGGATTCAATCAGAGGATGGTATTGAAATATTGATTCATGTTGGATTGGATACAGTCGAATTAAAAGGCGAAGGATTCGTTAAGAAAGTGAATATAAATGATAGAGTGAATAAAGGTCAGCCTATTGTATGTTTCGATAAAGAAATGATTGAAGAAAAAGGCTATAATACGATTACAATGATGATAGTTGTTAATGATGAGCGTATTTCTAAATTGGAAAAAGGCGATCAATTAGATAAACCTTTAATAAAAGTTCAATATAAATAATAAAACTGTAGCGATATGTGAGTCGCTACAGTCTTTTTGTATATTAAAAACAAAATATCATAATCTATTTCGAATACTAAAAGGATTATCGAAAGTGCAATTAAACTATGAGGCTGAGTCCTTTTAAACGTGATTTTTCTTAGTGTTCCAAGTACCGATGACTTCATTAACTGTTGATACCGTTACGAATGCTTCAATATCACTTTCTTGAAGATAATATAGTAATTTTTTATATTCATTTGTAGCCATGATTGTGACAAGTTCTGTATGTTCTGTTTTATCATAACCACCTTTTGCCGAATATAAAGTAACACCACGCTTTAATGTGTTCATAATATAATCTTGAATCACTTCATATTCTTTGGATAAGATACAAATCTTCTTTTTCTTATTAAAACCATCAATAAAATAATCTACAGCCTGACCATTGGCTAGGGTTGCCAATGCACCAACCACTAAAGCACCAATATCATATACAATTAGACTTGTTGTACAAATGAGTAGACCGACTAATGTACAAGCTTTGCCTAGATCCATATGTGTATATTTATTGACGATTTTCGCAATAATATCTGTTCCACCACTCGATGCATTTACACGAAATAGTATGGTTTGTCCAAAAGCTAAAATTAATGTATATGTAGCCATGTCAAAAACAGCATTTTGTGTTAAAGAAATATTGTTTGGATAGATTCTTTCAAATACAGCTAGAAATAAAGGTAATAATAAAGAGGCATAAATCGTTTTTGCCCCAAATTCCTTACCAATTAGAATGATACCTAGAATCAACAATAAGGCGTTGATCACAAAGGTAAGTGTAGAAATAGATAGGCTTGTGATTTTAGCTAAAACCATAGCTAAACCAGTAACACTTCCGGTAATAACACCACTAGGAATTAAGAAGAAATATATGGCGACACTGATGATAAACATGGCGAGTGTAATAGTTAAAAAGCTTTTTATTGTATTCGTTTTCATTTGTATAACCTCCACTTTTTATTATGCCAAAAAAAGTGCAAAAAAGAAGAGGATTATCTCTTCTTTGCATCGGTTTTATTAAACTTATCTCTACGCTTTGTAGATTGAATGAATAAACGCTTCATTTCTTGTGTATCTTCTTGTTCTAAAGAATCTCTAAAGTGAGAGATTGAATCGATAAACTGGTTGATTTCATCTAATAAGATATCTTTATTCATAATGAAGAGTTCCGTCCATAAATCTTCATTGATTTTCGCAATACGCGTTAAATCCCGAAAGCTATCTCCTGTATATTCTACAAGATGTGCATTATCATGTGTATTCATTAAAGATACCGCAATGACATGGGTCAATTGAGATAAGAAGCCAATCATTTTATCATGCTCTTCAATAGATAATGTACAAATTCTGCCAAATTCCATCTTGTCAGCTAATTCCTTTACGGCTTCAACTGTTTCATTTTTATTCTTTTGAGTAGGAACAAGAATAAAGTTTGAACCCTTAAAAATTGTTTCATCACTAAATTCAATACCACGAGATTCTCTACCACACATGGGGTGAATACTTAATAATTCAAGATCTTCGCGTAATACATTTTGAATAGGCTTGACAATATTTGTCTTTACACCACTAATATCCATTAATAATGAATTTTTAGGAATATCATTTTGATAGACTTCAATCCAAGGAAGAATTTTAGTTGGATATAGACAGAAGATAAATGTATCACACTTTGAAATGACATCTAAAGGATTTGTGCTACCATCTATGATGATTTTTAATTCTTTGGCTTTATCAATCGTTTGTTTAGAAACATCAATACCATAAACATTGTAGTTTAAGTGTGTTAGTTTCTTCGCAAAACTTGCTCCCATTAATCCAAGTCCAATAATCGCAATGTTTGTCATAGAATCTCAACCTTTCCACCTAAGCTTTGAATGTCTTCAAAGAAAGTAGGATAACTCTTTGTGATGGCTTGAGCATCATCAATAATGCACTCAGATTCTGCGCATAACCCAAAAACCGTCATTGCCATAACTATACGGTGATCATTATGTCCAAAGATTTCTACTGTATTATCTGATTTATAGTGTTCTTTACCGTGAATTTGAATGGAATCAAATGTAGAAGTAATATCCACACCCCATTTTTTAAGTTCGGTTTCCATAGCAAGAATACGATCACTTTCTTTCATACGTAAACGAGCTGCATTCACAATATTTGTTTCACCATTTGTATAGCTTGCGAGTACACATAAAATTGGACCTAGGTCTGGACAGTTGGATAAGTCGATGATTTGTGGCATCGGCTGTTTTTTGCGAACGTGACAGTATCCTTGTTACTTGTATAACTAGGAATACAATCTAGTATTGCCTTATCTCCTTGAATACTAGACATATCCATATTGGAGCACGAAAGAGTATTGTTTAAAGTGCCTAATACCGCAAAGAAGGCTAGTTGAGAAAAGTCTCCTTCAACAGAAACGTCTTGTGCTTTATAGTGTTGGTTTCCTTTGATTAAATAGGAATTTGAACTTGTTTCTATAATTTCAATACCAAATTTCGCTAACATTTGAATCGTTAAATTTACATAGCTCTTCGATTCATAAGGCTTAGTAATTGTTAGTGTACTATCTTGATTTAATAATGGAAGGACAAACATGAATCCTGTAATAAATTGGCTGGAAATATCTCCTTGTACAACATAGTCTTTTGCTTGTAGATTTCCATGTACAATGATTTCTTTATCCGATTGATTAAATTCAATGTTTTGTTCTTTAAATTCATTTTCATATACATCCATAGGTCTTTGAAGCAATCTTCCTTGACCTAAAAATTTAACTTTGGCATTTGTACATGCAGCAAGTGGAATCAAGAAACGTAAAGTAGAACCGGATTCATTCGCACTACATGTAATATTTCCTTCTTGTTCAAAAAGATTTGTACCTGTTACTTCATATGTAGTTTCATTGATTTGTTTGATTTTGGCTCCCAAAGCCTTCATACAGCCAACAGTTGCTTCAATATCCTTTGAGTTTGTGACATTAGAAACAATACTTGTACCATCACTTAATGAGGCGCAAATTAAAGCTCTATGCGCCATAGATTTGGATGCAGGTATTTTTACATTTCCATGTACTTTACTTGGTGTTACTTTTACTTTCATTCAAAATCCCCCTGAAGTGGCTTAATGGCAAGCCTAGACATATATAAACCTAATAAACCAAATGCAACTACACTATCCACAACAATTCTTGCTCGGTGCAAGATGCATGGGTCGTGTCTTCCTTGAATTTTAAGATCCACGTTTTCTTTTGAAAGATAATCTACAGATTCTTGTGTTTTAAAAATCGATGGCGTTGGCTTAATGCAAGTATGGATCAAAATCGGCATACCATTTGTGATGCCACCATTGATTCCGGCATTGTGATTTGTCTTAGTTTCAATTTTATCATTAAAACGGAAGGCATCATTGGCTTGTGAGCCTTTTAATTTCGCAAAGCCAAATCCTTCGCCAAAGGAAACGCCTTTAACGGCTGGTACAGAGAAAATTAAGTGTGATAAAATGCTTTCTACAGAATCAAAGAAAGGTTCCCCTAGGCCTGCAGGAAGACCTATAATGGCAGTTTCTAAAATACCACCTAATGAATCACCTTCAGCAGCTGCTTTTTCGATTTCTTGAATCATCTGATCTTTGACTTGATCATCTATAACCGCAAAGGTTTTATCATTGACTTCTTGAATTTGTTTTTCTAAAACACGAGAGTCTTGACTAAAAGGAATATCCGAAAGGGTATATAAACTTTCAATGTGTGATCCAATTACTATGCCTTGTGATTTCAGAATTTGTCTGCAAATGCTTCCGGCAGCTACAATGCATGCGGTAAGTCTTCCGGAAAAGTGTCCGCCACCACGATAGTCTTGATATCCATTGTATTTTTCAAAAGCAGTAAAATCAGCATGTCCAGGACGCAATCTTCCATGAAAAGCAGAATAGTCTTTTGACTTTGTGTTTTGGTTTTCAATTAGAATGGTAAGTGCTGTACCTGTTGTATAGCCATTATACATTCCAGAAAGAATATGTACTTCATCCGTTTCGTGTCTTTGGGTTGAAATTTTACCTGTTGCCTTACGCTTATCCATGTCCGATTTGATTTGTTCCATATCCACCTTAAAGCCTGCAGGAAGACCATCTAACGTAATACCAATGGCAGGGCCATGGCTTTCACCAAATAATGTCCAAGATATATTTGTACCAAAATTATTCTTCATAAGGTCCTCTTTCTAATACTTCTTGTATTTCCTTAAAAGAAAGTTCTTTGATGATATAAGAACCAGATTGTTCAACTAAAACGGTAGATACTGTATTATGATTGCTTTTCTTATCATGTGTTACATATTCTAATAATGTGGCAGTATCATAGTCTGGTACTTGAGGCAAATCTAATTTTTTATAGATGTTTAATACGCGTTGTTTTAATGTTTTATCTTCAATAAAGAATAACATACCCATCGCCACACATTCTCCATGAAGATATGTATTTAATCCATATGCAGATTCAATGGCGTGTCCAATGGTGTGCCCAAAGTTTAAAATCTTTCTAAGATTACTTTCTCTTTCATCTTGTTGAACTACATCTCGCTTTAATTCAATGGAACGCGTAATAATCGTATCGATATCTAATGTTTCTTGTTCAAATAAAGAGACTAAATGATCATCTAGAATCAGTCCCATTTTAAGTGCTTCACAAAGGCCGTTGTGCTGTTGGCGAAGGGAAAGAGTCGATAATACGTTTGGATCGATAATAACGGTTTTAGGTTGCCAAAATGCGCCTACAATATTTTTGTAGGAACCCATATCAATAGCTACTTTTCCACCTACACTTGAATCAACCTGGCTTAATACAGTTGTTGGGATGTTGTAGAAATCAATCCCACGCATATAGCTAGCGGCGACAAAACCTGCAAGATCTCCGACAACACCACCGCCTACCGCAATAATGGCATCTTTTCTAGACATGTTGTGTGAAATCATATCTTCTAAAAGATTTTTATATTGATCAAAGCATTTGGATGGTTCACCTTGCGGAATGGTGCATATAAAAGAATCAGGACACTGTTCTTTTACGATGTTGACCCATTTTTCAGGCACACCTGTATCTGTGATAATCGCAATTTTTCTGATACAGGAATATATTCATGTACTTTTTGAATTGCGTTTCTTTCAATATATATTGGATATGAATGATTTTCTAAATAGACATTTAACTTCATAATAAAAAACTCCTTTCATATATCATACCATGAACATAAGCTTTTTCAGAAATTTTCTGAAAGAAATAGTGTAATGAATATATGGAGTACTTAGTTAAAATTCAAGACTATTTGAAATTGAAAATAAAGGATACATATCGTGTCGCAATTATTGGAAAGGAAATCGCAAAAAAAGAAGGATTGAATGTAGAAGATTTATTGATTGCGTGTTTGTTGCATGATGTGAGTGATTTTGAGTGTTTAAAAGATCAATTAAAAATATCCACAGCCTTATAAGCTGTGGATAAATGTTTCTACACGATACATGATTTGTTTCAAATTCTCAATATCTGTTTGAATATTTCCTGTTTCTAAGGAATGATTTCCATCAACAATACTATGAAATTCAATAAGATGATAAATACAATAGTGTTCAATCTTATCGAAGTTAGCCCACTGATCTTTGGTCCCAGAATACACTAAATCTTTTTGTTGAAGATATTCCAAAGTAAAATCTAATGGTGTGAAATAGATGTTGGCAGTTAACTTATATTCATGGGCAAGTTTAGCTGCACAATAAGTACCTATACTTTTTGAGATAAAAAGAATGGAATCATAAGCTTTTAAATCGAATTTATGAATTTGGTCTTTGGCTTGTTTATATGCCTCATCTTTAGATTTGTTTAAATCAAAGTCTAGGTTTCAAAATGAATTTCTTTGATTTCATAATCCATATTCTTTAATATCTTCTTTGAATAATATAGTAATGGTTTATCCGTGTGATATCCAATTCCAGGAAATAATATAGCAAGTTTCATGCCTTTAGTATAAGATTAGTCATCTAAATTATCAATGGCATATTGTGCTTCTTCAGCTGTGAATTTTTCTCCATATTCCGAAGTTAATTGATCATAGATGGCATCCTTTGACATGTTCATAGTTTCTTGATAGTTCTTTGCGGACTTCAAAGCTACTTCTAAATAGTCTCCCTTGATGTTATCAATGGCATACTGCGCTTCTTCTGGTGTAAACTTTTCTCCATTTTCTGAAGTTAATTGATCATAAATTCGAGCTTTTGACATATGCATCGTCTTTTTGTAGTTTTCTCCGCATTTTAATGCATTTTCATTATAATCCGCATTTAGATTATCAATCGCATATTGTGCAGCTTCGACATCAAATTGATCTCCATATTCCGACGTTAATTGATTGTAGATACCTTGTTTGGATATGTGCATCATATCGCTATAAGTTTTTGCGCTACGTAGCGATTGCGATACTCTTTTGGAACACTTGTATCTTCCTTTTGTTTCTACGACCTTTTCTTTTGTGTCTTTAGTCTTTGTTTCTTCATCACTCGTTGTTGAACAAGCGACAGCCGATAAGACAATAGCGGCTGTTAAAAATACTTTTAAACCCTTTTTCATATATACTCCTTATTTCTTTTTCTTTAGTATAAGAAATATATAAAGATGTTTGGTATGCCATGAGCATACATTTAAATCAGGGAATCAATCCACATAAAAAACCATACATCTAAACATAAAAATAGAAAGAAAATAATGGAATAAAGGATTGGCCATGGTACTTTAGACATGTGTTTATGGAATAGATTTTTATTATAGTAAAGGAATAACCCGAAATAAATAAACACAAAACAACTCAGTTTATTGATAAAGCTATTATTGATGGTTTCACCTGGCTCCATATCTACCACAATCATAAGCGTAAATATGATCCAGGCAAGACTGATCATCTTAGATTTGAATGTGTCATTATTAAATGGTGGAATAACAACTAGTTTTTGTTGAATGGCTAGATCCATTTCTTTCACAGAATTATAGCGATTCTTATAATCTAATTGTGTTGCCTTTAAAATGACTTGTTTTAAATCAAATGGGATATTGTTTTGATGTTCTAAAGAACCATTTAATAAGTAGTTCATTAATTTACCTAAGGCATATATATCTGTTTGTGGATTGGATTGTTGAAAACCAAATTGTTCGGGTGCTGCATAGCCAACACTGCCTAAAATAAGAGTGTCTTTACTTTTCTTGGAATCTAGAAAACGAGCAATGCCAAAATCAAGGAGTGTCACTTTATTATCATGATAAATAATATTTTCTGGTTTGATATCACGATGGATAATTGGTGGATTTAACTTATGTATTGAATCTAAACACTCGCATAATTGATGCGTGATGTCTTTAACTTGTTCTTTTGAAAAGGATTGTTGATCTAATGTTTTTCCTTCAATATATTCTTCAATTAAAGTTAAATGATTGTCATTTTCTTGGATTACAAAAATCTTAGGTAGATATGGATTCTTAATCTTTTGAAGTGTTTGATAAAGTGTTTTATCATAATAATTTAATTCTTTCTGGATATATTTAGTGTGTGATGTTTCATGTTCTACTAATGAAATAGTTTTATCTTGATCTTGTTTAATTATTTGTAAAGTCTTCATAAATTGCTCTTTCTTGTGTATATTATAAGTATTATGGCAGAGACAAATCAATTATTAAAAACAATTCAAGAAACAAAGAGTGATGGATTAAATACTTTAATGGAAGTCTAGATGATTTAACTTTTTCAGAGTATTTAAATCATATCATTGATGCTAAGCATATATCTAAGGCACAAGTATTATCGAAGACAACGATTCAAAGGAATTATGGGTATCAAATATTTGATGGATCAAAGGTTCCCAATAAAGATAAGGTGATTCAGTTAAGTTTGGGATTAGGTTTAGATTTGCGTATGACAAATAACTTATTGTCATTATCGAATAATGGGATGTTGTATCCAAAAGTAAAAAGAGATGCCTTATTGATTTATTGTGTTGAAAATCATAAGAGTGTATATGAAACTAATGAGTGCTTGATGGAGTATAGGTTAGAGTTGTTGGACTAAAAAAAGAAATGATTTCTCATTTCTTGTAGTTAAGTAGGGGATCTAATTGTTTGACAAGAATACCTTTTTCTTCAAATTCTTCTATTTGTTCAGCAGGTACTCGAGTATCTGTTACTAAGTAAGCAAATGAGTCTGGCTTTGCGACTACAAATTGATGCACATAATTAATTTTTGTCGCATCTGCTAAAATAAAGGCAGCCCCACTGCACCTAGAAATCATAGATTCATTGATGATTACTTCCGGAAGAATTGCCGTACTCATGCCAACTTCGCTGTCAAATCCGTTACAACCTAAAAATGCTTTGTTGGCTTTGACTCTTTGAAGATTGTTTAAGGCAAAATCACCGGTCATTGTTTCTTTAGGAAAACGAAGCTCGCCTCCAGTCATTACTATTTGTACATTTGGGTCATGATCACAGAAAATAGCTTTTCCGTTATTTGTGATGATTGTGACCCTTTTTCCGATAATATATTTAATGACTAATAGTGCAGTTGAGCTTGTGTTGATGAAAATTGTATCTCCATCATCTACAAATGTTGCAGCAAACTTGGCAATCGCATGTTTATAAGCTTCGTTTGGATCTATGTCATGTTCAACAAAGTTTTGAACAAGTTTAGCACCACCATAGAAACGTTCAATAGCTCCCATGTCTTCCCAATATTGTAAATCTCTGCGAATTGTTAATGGTGTTACATTCAATTCTGAAGCCAGTTCTTCCACGTTTACAGTACCTTTGACCTGTATTTTTTGCATGATTTTTTTTCGTCGCTTATCTACGACTTCTTTTGTCATTTTCATAAAACCTCTCCCTTTTTACATGTGTTACTTAACCCTTTTAATGTTATTATTTTATTTTTATAATTTTCACAAAGATGCTTTTCTTTTATTTTATTACATAATAAAGTGAATTGATAATAGTATTGTATTTTTTCTCTAGGATTCATATTTTCTGTGTTAACGGATTTAAATACATTCAAACTTTGTTTATAATCCTTTCTTGATACTAAGTATACGGCATCCATAAATTCCCAGTTAAATAATGGTGAAACCTTTGCACCTTTTACTTTTGTGTTACGCATTCTTTCTAATTTATTATATTCTTGTTTTGCACAATCTAAATCATTCAACATAAATGAACAATAGAACTTGTGTAATGATAGATCAATAACTGATCAATTGAACTGTGGAAAAACTTGAGTTTTCTTCAATATGTTCCAAGCACTTCTTATATTCCATTTGATCTATATAATATAAAGTATCGAATATTTTTTTTATCATTTTTATAGGCGTGAAATACGTCTTTTTTTTAATAGTTCATTAAATTGTTTATTTGCTTTTTCAGGATTTAAATCATAGGCAATTGTTTTGATTGCCTTTCTATATAAATGCTTTAAATATTCAGAATAAAGTGCAATGCCCAAGATAATGATTAATAGAATGATAAATAGTATTTTAGTAGATATAAATTCAGCTTGAATGATCTTATAAATACTGTAGCCTGCAAATAAAATATAGAATGTATAAGATATAATTTGTTGAGCATTTTGTGAAAAAGACATCTTTTCTAATGTTTTCATGTTGTACCTTCTTTCTTTAAGTTTATTTTATCTAAAAAGAACATATAAGTCAATCATATAACGGGATTAAAAGAACGTAAAAATGGATATAAAGAATTAAATAATCATAAAAAGTTAAAACAAACATATAATGCGATTGTTTTTAATCTTTTAATGTTTTATGATTTGAACGTCAAAAAACCATGGTAAAAAAACAGAAAGAGGAAAACAAAATGTCAAAAGTAGATGAAATTACAAGAGATTCTTGGATCATGTCAACTTTCCCAGAATGGGGTACTTGGTTGAATGAAGAAATTGAAAATGAAGAAGTAAAATCTGGCACTGTAGCAATGTGGTGGCTAGGGTGTACTGGTATTTGGTTTAAAACACCTGGTGGTGCAAACATTACAATTGACTTATGGGCAGGAAATGGTAAACGTACTCATGGTGATGGAAAAATGAAAGTTGGCCATCAAATGGCTAATATGTGCGGATGTAGAAATATGCAGCCAAATTTAAGAGCCGTACCATTTGTAATCGATCCATTCGCAATTAAGCAAGTAGATGCAGTATTAGCAACACACTATCATCAAGATCACATGTCAGCTGAATATGCTAGTCACGTACTAAAATCAGGAATGACTACAGTGGATGAAAATGGAAATGAAATTCCAGTACCATTCATTGGTCCTAAAAAATCTGTTGAATTGTGGCAAAAATGGGGCGTACCTGCAGATCGTTGCATTACAGTAAAACCTGGAGATACATTTAAAATTAAAGATATTGAAATTGTTGTGCTAGATTCATTTGATCGTACTTGTATCACAACAACGGATTCACAGGGGCCGGATCGTGAAGATCTTCGTGGCAAATGTCCAACAGATATGGATGATAAGGCTGTGAATTACTTAGTAAAAACACCAGGAGGAAATATTTATCATTCAGGAGATTCTCATTATTCAATTTATTATGCAAAACACGGTAAAGATTACGATATTGATGTTGCGTTTGGATCATATGGAGAAAACCCAGTTGGAATGCAAGATAAAATGACAAGTGTAGATATCTTACGTATGGCTGAGGCTTTAAGAACAGATGTAGTTATTCCTATTCACTATGATGTTTGGACTAACTTTAAAGCAGACCCAAAAGAAATTGAATTGTTATATAATTATAAGAAAGATGTGTTAGATTACAAATTCCATCCATTTATTTGGGATGTAGGTGGTAAATATGTATATCCAACAGATAAAGCAAAACGTCAATATCACTATCGTAGAGGATTTGAGGATTGCTTCGAAGAGGAACCTAACGTTCCATATCGATCAGTTTTATAAGAAGAGGTAATGAATATGTTGAAAGAAATTGTTGAAAAAGGACACTATTGTTTTGTTGAGAAGTTGATTCGTGGCAAGACGCCATTCGACAAAGTTATGCACCTTTGTTAAAGGATAATACAGTTGAAAATGAATATGTAGAAGCTGTTATTGAATGTGTCAATAAATATGGACCTTATATTGTGATTGTTCCAGGTATTGCGATGCCACACTCAACAGAAGGAGCAGTAGGATGTAATGGAACAGCTATTTCATTTATGAAGGTGGAAGAAGAAGTTGATTTTGATCCAGAAGATCCAGATAAAAAGGCAAAATTGTTCTTCTCTTTAGCAGCAATTGACCATGATCAGCATATTCAAAATATACAATCATTAATGGATACTTTGATGAATGAGGATATCGTTGAAGCATTGATGAATGCAAAAACAAAAGGTGATTTAGAAGAAATCGCTGATCAATATGAATAATATATGAGGAGAGTAAAATGAATATAATAATGACAGTATGGGACTTTTTTGCGACAAATATTTTGACGCAACCCGCATATTTTATCGGTTTGATCGTATTTATCGGTTACTTATTATTGAAAAAACCAATTTACGATGCATTTGCAGGATTTATTAAAGCTACAGTAGGATACATGATTTTAAGTGTTGGTTCTTCTGGCTTAGTTGGAAACTTTAGACCAATCTTAGTTGGATTAAAAGATCGTTTCAATCTACACGCAATGGTTATTGATCCATATTTTGGACAAAACGCTGTTACAGAAGGTTTACAGGAACAATTTGGTAGAACGTTCTCTCAAGTTATGATCTTATTGTTGATCGCATTTATTATGAACTTAATTTTAGTTCGATTAAAAAAATGGACAAAAATGCGTGCTGTATTTACAACAGGTCATGTACAGATGCAACAAGCATCAACAGCATTCTGGTTGATTCTATTCTGCTTCCCTAAATTAGGAAGTACACCAATTCTAATTGTTATGGGATTGATTTTAGGATTATATTGGGCTGTTGGTTCAAACTTAACAGTAGAAATTACGCAGGAATTAACTGAAGGTGGAGGTTTTGCGATTGCTCACCAACAAATGTTTGGTATCGCATTATTTGGTAGTATTGCTAAAAAGATGAAGGGTGAAAATTCAAAACGTTTGGATGATTTAAAATTTCCAGGATTCTTATCTATCTTTAATGAAAATATGGTCGCAACATCTATCTTGATGTTCTTATTCTTCGGTGCTATTTTAATGGTATTAGGAAAGGATTATTTAGTTGAAGCTGGATTTATCGCAGAAACACAAAACTTCTTCTTCTATACTATGACAACAGCGTTTAACTTTGCGGTATATCTAGCTATCTTACAATTAGGTGTTCGTACATTCGTTACAGAACTTACAAATTCATTCCAAGGTATTTCTAATTCATTCTTACCTGGAGCTGTTCCTGGTATTGATTGTGCCGCTGTATTTGGATTTGGTAGTTCAAACGCTGTAACAGTAGGATTCTTAATGGGTGCTTTAGGACAATTCTTAGCGATTGGTGCTTTATTGTTGATGCATTCACCAACGTTGGTAATTGCAGGTTTCGTTCCTGTATTCTTCGATAATGCAGTTATCGCTGTATATGCTGATAATCGTGGTGGTATCAAAGCTGCAATGCTTCTTCCATTTATTTCTGGTTTAATTCAAGTATTCGGATCTGCTTTAATCGCTGGCTGGGTAGGATTAAGTCAATACGGAGGATATTTAGGAATGTTTGACTGGGCAACAGTATGGCCAATCTTTACAGTAATCATGAAATATGCTGGATACGTAGGTGTAGGAATCGTAGTATTGATTTTGGTGGCAATTCCACAATTACAATATCGTAAACACCCAGATACATATTTCTTAATTACAGAAGATTATGATGCATATTTAGAAAAAGTACAAGCTGTAAGTGCTGAATAAAAGGAGATATTACAATGGCAAAATTAAAATTATTAGTATGTTGTGGCAATGGTGCTGGAACAAGTATGATGATTAAATTAAATGTTGAAAAAGTGGCTAAAAAGATGGGACTTGATGTACAAGAAATTCATCACTGTGCAGTGAGTGAAGGAAGTCTGCTGCTGGAAATTATGATATCGTATTGTGTTCAAAAAACTTCGTTCCTATGTTTGAAGACTCAAAGAAACGTGGAACTAAGTTGTTGGACTTAAGAATGTAATGTCTGCAAAAGAAATCGAAGAAGGCTTAAAAGCAGCACTTAGTGAATAATAAAAAAATGAAAGCTGCGTTTATGCAGCTTTTCTTATACCCAAAAATAGACAAAAAGAGGAGATAATCATGAAAATTGTTAAGAAAAAACTAGATGATATGTACCGTTGCTATTGCGCAAGTAATATTTATTTTGATGGTCAAAACCATATTTTATTGGCAAGTGAAGATCCAAATGTCGCATGTAATATGTATTATGGAAAAGATTATGAAACAAAAGAAAATGTATGGACACATCCAGGTGGATGTATGTCAATCGTTCCAATTCCAGGAAAAGAAAAAGAGTTCCTTTGCGTTCAAGAATTCTATTTAAAGGTTACTCCATCTTTGGCAAAAATCGTATGGGGAAAATACGATAATGGAACATGGCAATTCAAAGATGTTGTGTCTGTGCCTTATGTACATCGTTTTGGAATCTTTAACCAGAATGGTATCAACTATTTGATCCTAGCAACAGTAGCTACTTCTAAAAAAGAAAAGAATGACTGGAGTGTTCCAGGAAGAATTTATGTAGCTGAATTACCAGAAGATCCAAGTACAGGAGTTGAATTAGAAGTATTATGTGATGGATTATATCGTAACCATGGTTTCTGGCAAACAAAAGAAGATGGTAAAGATGTTGGATACTTTGGAAGTGATCAAGGAATCTTACGTGTAAGTGCACCAGAAAAACGTGGTGGACAATGGAAGGTGGAACCAATTTTATCTGGACATATTGGTGAGATTGCTACAATCGATATCGATGGAGATGGCCAGGATGAAATCATGACGATCGAAGAATTCCATGGAAATACAATTCAAATTTATAAGAAAGATGGAAGTGAATATAAGAAAGTATGGCAATACGATAATGAAATTGATTTTGCGCATGCCTTAGTTGGCGCTAAACTTGCAGGACAAAATGCATTTGTATGTGGTGTCAGAAGAAAAGATTGCGAATTATTTGTCGTTACATATGAAGATGGAGAATACAAAGTCACAATGGTCGATAAAGGTGTAGGACCAGCCAACCTATGTGTTGTACATGAAGATAATAGAGACATCATTGTTGGTGCAAACCATACTGCAGCCCAAGCAGCAATCTACTTTGTTACGGAGGACTAAGATATGTTAGAAGAATTGAAGCAACGTGTATTAGATGCAAATTTATTATTACCAAAATATGGGTTGATCACATTCACATGGGGAAATGTATCTGAAATCGATCGAGAAAAAGGAATCGTAGCGATTAAACCAAGTGGTGTAGAATATGATGTCATGACGCGTGATGATATTGTGCTTGTGGATTTAGATGGAAATATTGTAGAAGGAAATCTACGTCCAAGCTCTGATTTAGATACACATTTGGAATTCTATCGTAATTTTCCAAATATTGGAGGTGTTGTTCATACACATTCCACTTGGGCAACGAGCTTTGCACAGGCAGGAAAAGATATCATTCCATTAGGAACTACACAGGCAGATTACTTTCATGGAGCTGTTCCTTGTACCCGTTTTATGACAGAAGAGGAAATTCATGGTGATTATGAATTGGAAACAGGAAAAGTAATTGTAGAGGAATTTAAAACACGCAACATTGATCCAGATAGAGTTCCTGGTGTATTGGTACATTCACATGGACCTTTCACTTGGGGAACGGATGGATTCAATGCAGTTCATAATGCGGTTGTTTTAGAAGAATGTGCAAAGATGAATGCAATCGCATCTTTATTAAGTAACAATGAAATTGATTCCATGCAGCAGGTTCTATTAGACAAACACTTTAATCGTAAACATGGACCGGGAGCTTATTATGGACAAGCTAAATAGAGAATATAGACTCGGTCTATATGAAAAGAGTATGCCAAGTACGCTTACTTGGGTAGAGAAATTGACAATTGCCAAGAAGAGTGGATTTGATTATTTGGAAATCAGTATTGATGAAAGTGATGCAAAGCTTGCAAGATTGGATCAGCCAACAGATGAAATCAAGGAAGCCATTCAAAAAACGGGTGTTCCTATTTCTTCAATGTGTTTAAGTGGACATCGTAAATATCCACTTGGATCACATGATAAAGAAATTCAAAAGAAATCATTGGAAATCATGAAGAAGGCCATAGAATTTGCGGCAGATTTAGGAGTTCGCATTATTCAGTTAGCTGGGTATGACGTCTATTATGAAGCTGGGGATCTATACACAAATCATGATTTTGAAACAAATCTAAAGAAATGTGTGGAAATGGCTGCTGAAAAAGGAATTGTATTAGGTTTTGAAACAATGGAAACACCATTTATGGATACAGTAGAAAAAGCGATGCGCTATGTAAATTTAGTAAGCAGTCCATATCTAGGTGTATATCCAGATATTGGAAACTTAAAAAATGCATCTTTATTATATGGTGTAGATGTAGACGAAGATTTGATGTGTGGAAAAGGACATATTTTTGCGAGTCATTTAAAAGAAACTGTTCCAGGTAAATATCGTGAAATTCCATTTGGGACAGGGCATACAGAGTTTGTGAAAAATATCAAAACATTGAAACGACTTGGAGTGCGTATGTTTGTTGGAGAATTTTGGTATGTGAACAATGAAGACTGGCAAGATGTTGTAAAAGATGCTGGGGTATTTTTAAGAGATAAGTTAGATAAGGGATTTGAGTAAATGAAAATAAAAGAATTAGAACTTCATGCGAACAATATTCGTAAGAATATATTAACCGAAGTATATAGTGCCAATCAGGACATCCAGGAGGATCCTTGAGTGGTGCAGATATTTTAACTGAAATCTATTTTGAACAGATGGATATCAATAAAACAATGTTGATTCAATTGATCGCGATCGTTTTGTGTTAAGTAAAGGGCATGCGAGTCCATTATTGTATGGAACATTAAAAGAAAAGGGGTTGTTAGATGATGATTTAACTACATTTAGAAAGATCAATTCAAATTTACAAGGACATCCCAACATGAATGAAGTTACAGGTGTAGACATGTCTACAGGATCTTTAGGACAAGGTGTTTCTTGTGCTGTGGGCATGGCTATTGTCAATAAGCATGTCGATAAGAATACACATCGAATTTATTGCTTATTAGGTGATGGGGAATGTGAAGAAGGACAAGTATGGGAAGCTTGCATGGCAGCAGCTCATTATAAATTGGATAACTTATGTGCCGTTTTAGACTACAATCATTTACAGATTGATGGAAATATTGATGATGTGATTTCACCAGAGCCATTCGCAAGTAAATTTGAATCTTTTGGATGGAACGTATTGGACGTAAATGGACATGATTTTTATGAATTAAGAAATGCGTTTGAACAAGCTAAACAAGTTAAGGATAAACCAACTATGATTATTGCCCATACAATCAAGGGTAAAGGTGTTTCTTATATGGAAAATAACTATGCATGGCATGGAGCTGCACCAAATGATGAACAATATGAAACGGCAATGAAAGAGTTAGGAGGTCTTGAATAATGGCAAAAGAAGCAACACGTAATGCCTATGGGAAGGCTTTGGCAGAATTAGTTGTAGAAAGAGATGATGTATTAGTATTAGATGCGGATCTTACAAAATCTACAAAGACAATCGATGCAAAAAAGGAAAGACCGGAACATCATTTCAACATGGGAATTGCCGAAGGAAATATGATGGCAGTCGCTGCAGGCATGGCTGCATCAAATAAAGTGGTTTACGCATCTAGTTTTGCGATGTTTGCGGCAGGAAGAGCTTTTGAACAGATTCGCAATAGTATTTGTTATCCAAACTTGAATGTAAAAGTATGTGCAACGCATGCTGGAATTACAGTTGGAGAAGATGGTGCAAGTCATCAATGTATTGAAGATATAGCACTTATGAGAAGTATTCCAAATATGAAAGTATTTGTACCATGTGATCAATATCAGGCAAAGGCTATTGTAAAGGCAGTGGCCGATATAGATGGACCATGTTATGTAAGACTTGGGCGTGGTGCAGTAGAAGATGTATATGATGAAACTGTAAGTTTGAATTGGGTAAAGGAAAAGTTTTAAGAGAAGGTCAGAAAATCGCATTGGTTGCGACAGGAATGATGGTGCAAGAGGCATTGAAAGCCACTAAAATTTTAGCTAAAGAAGATATTTCTGTTACAGTTGTAGATATGCCTTGTATCAAGCCAATCGATGAAGAGTTGATTGAAGAAATCGCAAAATCCCATGAAATCATCATACTTGTGAAGAACACAATGTGTATGGAGGACTTGGAAGTGCTGTTAGTGAAGTAACTTCTAAGAAGAGTCCAGTGCGTGTGGAAATGATTGGTATGCAGGATACTTTTGGAGAGAGTGGAACACCGAATGAATTATTAGCGAAATATGGTTTGAATGTAGATCATATTGTTGAAAAGGTAAAGGAATGTCTTTAAAAAATATTAAATTGATTGTTGCTGATTTAGATGGCACGCTTTTGCATGATGATAAAAGTTTAGATCGAAATATTAAAAGTGTTCTGATTGAAAAAAATGTTCCACTTACTTTTGTATCGGGTCGAAATGTGCATATTATTCAGGATTATATAAAAGAATTAAATATTACTTTACCTTATATTACGAATAATGGAGCAAACATGTTTTTGGGCGATACATGTATTTATGAATGTCCAATTGATTCTAGTGAATTAAAGACTTGTTTAAATATATTAGTCACAAACAAAGTTGCGTTCCTGGCTTATACGAATCAAACCATTTATTCAGTTGGATATCAAGAAGGGCTGGATGCGTTTAAGAATCGATTGATTGGTAAGTGCGAAATAGTTGAAAATGCGAACATAGAAGATATTGTTAGTGAATCAATATTTAAGGTTGTGATGATTCATCCAAATATGGAAAAGATAAAAAATCAATTAAATTCTGTTTGCGATAAAACATTATGTATGCAATCGGAAGGCATTATTTACACTTTAACAAATTCAGATACTACAAAAGGGAAAACCTTAAAAAAGCTATTGGAATACCTTGATATAGACGCAAACAGCGTACTGGCTTTTGGTGATAACTATAATGATATTTCTATGTTTGAAGTTGCAGATGGTGTTGCTGTAGAAAATGCACAGGAGAGTTTAAAAGAAGTCGCAAAGTATTTAACAAAATCAAATGAAGATGATGGAGTTTCTTATTTCATTCAAAAGAATTTGTGATAGATAAATTTCTATCACTTTTTTATTGACTTTGGAAAAACAAACTCCTATAATGCCTATAAAGTTACTAGGAATAGTAAGTGGAGGTACTAATTATGAAACGATGTTGTAGCTCTTTAAATGAATAATATTGAATTTATTTAATAGGAGGAAAAGAAAATGACAGTATATAAAGCAATTTCAGATTTAATTGGAAATACACCGTTAGTAGAATTAACACATATTGAAGAAAAAGAAGGTTTAGAGGCTAGTGTTGTTGCGAAAGTAGAATTTTTTAATCCAGCAGGTAGTGTAAAGGATCGTATCGCAAAGAAAATGATTGAGGATGCTGAGAAAAAGGGTTGATCAAGCCAGGTGCTACATTGATTGAGCCAACAAGTGGAAATACTGGTATTGGTATTGCGTCTGTTGCAGCAGCTAAGGGATATAAGGCTATTATGACAATGCCTGAAACAATGAGTGTAGAGCGTCGTAATTTATTGAAGGCGTATGGCGCAAAAGTTGTTTTAACAGATGGCAAAGCAGGTATGAAGGGGGCTATCGCAAAAGCACAGGAATTGGCAGCTGCTACACCAAACAGTTTTATTCCAAGTCAATTTGAGAATCCATCAAACCCACAGGCGCATTATGAATCGACTGGTCCAGAAATTTGGAAGGATACAGAGGGGAAAGTTGATATATTTGTTGCGGTGTTGGAACAGGTGGTACTGTAAGTGGTACAGGTAAATATTTGAAGGATCAAAATCCAAATGTAAAAGTGGTTGCGGTTGAACCTGCAACAAGTCCAGTATTATCCCAAGGTCATGCAGGTCCTCATGGTATTCAAGGTATTGGTGCTGGTTTTGTTCCGAAAACATTGGATACAAGTGTATATGATGAAGTCTTTACAGTCACAAATGAACAGGCTTATGAAACAGGTCGTTTAATTGCACATAATGAAGGTATGCTAGTGGGTATTTCAAGTGGTGCTGCTACATATGCCGCTATTCAAATCGCAAAACGCCCTGAAAACAAAGGGAAAACAATCGTCGTATTATTACCAGATACAGGTGAGCGTTATTTATCTACTCCAATGTTTGCGGAATAATAAAAAAATACGAAGTAAAAAAATTACTTCGTAAATGTCTTGGCATAGATGATCTTCTCTAGAACCCGTACCAATGGGTTCTTTTATTTTTCCAATTTCTTCAATTTCAAATGGTGTTAATTGATATACATAGTTTAGCCAGTTTCGATATAGAAGATTGGCATGGCTTCTCCATTTTAAGATAGGTTCTTTTTCTGGATCATCATCGGGAAAATAATTGAATGGAATATGGATGGGTTTATTGGCTTTTAAATCTCTAAAATATTCATCTTTTAATGTTTCTTTTCCATATTCTAAATGACCTAAAATAAATATTTGACGATAGTCTTTTGTGACAATGATGTTTGAACCAATTTCATCATTTTTAGATAGTATGGATAAGCATTTTACTTTTTTAACTGCTTCTTCATCAATAGCCGTATGTCTTGAATGTGGCGTATAGTGGATTTCATCAAAGCCATTGGTTAAAAAGTCATATTCATCGACTAATTGTTCTGGGAAGATGCCGAATACTTTTTCTGGCAAGATATGCTTTTGAACTCCATAATGATAATACAGTCCGGCTTGGGCTCCCCAACAAATATGTAATGTAGAATAGACGTGAGTCTTAGACCATTCCATGATTCTTCAAGTTCATTCCAATAATCAACATCTTCATATTCAAGATGTTCTACTGGAGCTCCTGTAATGATCATTCCATCGTAATAATTATTTTTAATTTTTCAAGTATGTGTAGAATTTAACTAAATGATCTTGGCTTGTATTTTTAGAAACATGGTTTTTTACCATCATAAAATCAATATCAACTTGTAGTGCACTTTTTGAAATTAATCGTAAGATTTGTGTTTCCGTTTCTATTTTTTTGGGCATTAGATTTAGAATCACGATCTTTAATGGTCGAATTCTTTGTCTATGTGCACTTTTATCTTCAATCGCAAAGATTTTTTCACTTTCTAATATGTCTTTTGCGGGCAATGCATCGGGTATGTTGATTGGCATATATAAACAACTCCTTTTTTTGTATACACTTTATTATACTCGAAAAAAAACAGAATGGAAAATTCCATTCTGTAAAAGACTATGCTTTCATTGCGTCTAGTGCTTGTTGTAAATCGTTGATAATGTCTTGTGCATCTTCAAGACCGACAGAGAAACGAATTAAATCTGGAGCAACACCAGCTTCTTTTAATTGTTCTTCACTCATTTGACGGTGTGTATGACTTGCTGGGTGTAATAGACAAGTTTTGGCGTCGGCAACATGGGTTACAATAGAAGCAAGTTTTAAGCTGTCCATGAATTTTTCAGTTTGATCACGATCGGCTTTCAATCCAAATGACAATACACCACAAGTTCCGTTTGGACAATATTTTTTAGCTAATTCATGATGAGGGTCACTTTCAAGATCTGCATATTTTACCCATGCAACATCTTCATTGGCTTCTAAGTATTTAGCTACAGCTAGTGCATTTTGACAATGTGCTTTCATACGAACAGCTAATGATTCTAGTCCTAAGTTTAGATAATATGCATTTTGAGGCGCTTGAATCGATCCTAAATCACGCATCAATTGACTTGTAGCTTTTGTGATATAAGCTAATTTACCAAATTTTTCAGCATAGACAATTCCATGATACGATTCATCGGGTGTAGTTAGTCCTGGATATTTATCGGCGTGTTCTAGCCAGTTGAAATTACCACTATCTACAATAGCTCCACCTACACAAGATGCATGTCCATCCATATATTTTGTGGTAGAGTGAGTAACAATATCAGCTCCCCATTGGATTGGTTGACACATAATTGGAGTAGCGAATGTGTTATCGATAATTAATGGAACTCCATTTGCGTGTGCAACTTTCGCAAATTTTTCAATATCAAAAATACGTACAGTTGGATTTGTGATGGTTTCTCCAAAGACACATTTTGTGTTTGGCTTGAATTCTTTTTGAAGATCTTCTTCACTGATTTCTGGGTCAACAAATGTACAATCAATACCCATTTTCTTCATTGTTACACCAAATAGGTTGTATGTTCCACCATAGATAGCACTTGAAGCAATTAGGTGATCTCCAGCTTCGCAGATGTTGAATACCGCAAAGAAGTTGGCAGCTTGTCCACTTGATGTAAGCATAGCAGCAATACCACCTTCTAATGCAGCAATCTTACTTGCGACAATATCATTTGTTGGGTTTTGAAGACGTGAATAGAAATATCCACTGTCTTCTAAGTCAAATAATCTTCCCATTTGAAGACTTGAATCATATTTAAAAGTTGTACTTTGATAAATTGGAACTTCTCTTGGCTCACCATTTTTTGGCTCGTATCCGGCATGTAAACATTTTGTTTCAGTTTTCATAATAAATTTACCTCATTTCCTATCCATTATTGTAATATTATCTTTAAAAAAAGTAAAAGAAAAGCTTAGATTATATAATCAAAGCTTTGTTCGTGACTTAAAATGTCTTGGAGTGTGATTCCTTTTAAATAGGTTTTAATCACTTGATTTAATCCTTCATAAATATAAAGTGTTGCACAATCTTCTTTTCTAGGACATGTATTTACATCTGAATCTAGGCAGGCAACGCAAGATAAATTTCCTTCGGTTGCGACAAGTACATCATATACACAGATTTGGTCGATATTTTTGGCTAATTTATAGCCACCTTGAAAACCACGATTGGATTGAACCATTTGGCTCTTGGTAAGAATGGGTACGATTTGTTCCAAATATTTTTTGGAGATATTTTGTCTTGCGGCAATGTCTTTTAGTGTTATAAAACCTGAATCATTATGTTGAGCTAAATCTATAAGTAAGCGAAGGGCATAGCGTCCTTTAGTTGATATTTTCATTTTTATTCCCCTTTTCTTTCTATTATAATAATATATATTTAGTAGGTTTTCTAGCAAAGAGGTAAAAATGGCTAAAATTATTGCTTTTGATTTAGACGGAACTTTGTATGATAAGCATAAACATATTGATGAAGATACAATTCATAAAATAATTGAACTTGAACAAAAAGGTATTGTAGTTGGGATCGTGACTGGAAGATTTATGAAGAGTTGGGTGAAGTAATTAAAATATTGAAATTACGAGAATACAATGGTTTTGTGGCTAGTTCAAACGGTTTAGAAATACATGATTTTTTAGATGGAGAGAAAAAGTGTTTTACACGACTCTCAAAAGATGAAGTAAAAGAATTGGTAAAAGAAGCAAAGAAACATCATATGATTAGTTATGTTTGGCAAAATGGGGGATATACAATGTTTGGTGTTTCTATTTTGGATGCAGTTAAAAAGATATTTTCACTTATTCCTTTGGATTCACATTACATAAAATCATTACAAAAAACGAAATTTGAAACGATGTTGTATTAAATGAAGCGTTGTATGACAAGGTTTGTTTTGTGGGAATTCAAATTGATAAGTTAAAAAAACAACATCCAGAATATCGGTTTTATGATGTAGGAAAGTTTGGTACAGAACTATGTAAAAGGGATGTAGGTAAGCTTGAAGCCATTCAATATATATGTAGGAAGAAGGGTGTATCAATCTCTAGTGTAATGGCATTTGGAGACAATGGAAATGATGTGGATTTACTAGCTTCTTGTGGATATGGAGTTGCGATGAAAAATGGGAGTGCACAGGCAAAAAAAGCCGCTAAATATATTAGCGACTATGCGAATAATGAGCAGGGCGTGCTTCGATTTATAAATTCGTTTTTTGTATAAAATATTGATCCAAAAAGATAAGAATTCCATTTAGTATAAGGAAAGATCCGGTTAAAGAGAAAATAAAGTCTAAGGATTGAATGGGTTTCATAAGTAATACAACACCAATGACTAGAATGAATATAGCTCCTGCAAGATTGACTTTCCATTGCTCAAATCCATTATCTTTTAAGAGTAATACTTTTTGAAAATGAGATAGGGAATTAATAATCAATAGAATTCCTACAAGCATAGGTAAAATACTGATAAATTTCTTAGGGTCTAAACTCATATATAAGCCTGCAGATAATAGGAATATACTTAATATAAGTGTTGTTAGTGTTGTACTATTTCTTTTCTTGAAATATGTATAAAGAAATAGAATCGCAATGACTAAAAAGATACATCCAATAACTCGCGTAATTGTTGTTAATATGGAAACGTTAAATATGCATAAGACTAAGCCGGATAGAATGCATAGAATTGCCGATGAGATGGCTTCTGTTTTTGTTTCTTTCATATAATCACAACCTTTCACAATTATTATAGTCTGTTGTATACTAAATCTAAAGAGGTGACGAACATGAAAGTAGCAGTGTTATTAGAAAATGGATTTGAAGAATTAGAAGCTATGGGTCCCATTGCCTTACTTAGACGTGGTGGACTTGATGTGGATATGATTGGTGTCAACAATGAAGAACAGGTTACGGGTCGTTTTGGCATAACCTATTCGAGTGTATATCCAATGAACACATATGACTTTAGCAATGTGGATTGTTTAGTTTTACCTGGTGGTCCACATTATCAAAAGCTAGAAAAAAATGAAGAAGTATTAAAATTAGCTCATGAGTTTGCCGAAAATAAGGTGTTGGCAGCTATTTGTGCTTCTCCAACAATTTTAGGTCATGAGGGTATCTTAAAAGGTAAGAAATATACTTGTTTTAAAGATATGGATGAAGATTTTGGTGGTGAATATCAATATGCTTATGCCGTTACAGACGGAAACATCATTACGGGTGTGAGTGCGGCAGCAAGTATTGAGTTTGCGTTTGCGATTCTAGAAAAGCTTTGTGGTAAAGAACATACAGAAAAAGTAAAAGCATCAATTTATTATGATGCGAAGCATTAAAAAAATTGTCATCGTGAATGATGACAATTTTTAGTTTATGCTTCTTCATTTAATAAATGGAATTTTTCAAAAATATAGAATAGTAAAGACATGATCATTCCAGTGATACAAGCAAGTACCATTCCTGATAAGGAAATATTTCCTAAGTGAATTGTTACTCCGCTAAGTCCAACAACGAATACAACAGATGTTAAGATCATGTTTACGCTTTTTCCATAATCGACTTTTTGGTCGACTAGAATTCTTAATCCACTTGTACCAATCATACCGTATAGTAAGAAGCTAATTCCACCGATAACTGGATTTGGAATTGTTTGAATCAATGCGGATAATGGACCAATGAATGAACAGATGATGGATAGGATGGCAGCTCCGGCAATAACTTGTACGCTGTATACGCCAGTAATTGCCATAACTCCAATGTTTTCTCCGTAAGTTGTAGTTGGAACAGATCCAATTAAACCTGAGATCATTGTTGAGAAGTTATCTGCGAATAAAGAGCGGTGTAGTCCTGGATCTTCAATTAAGTTTCTTCCTACAACTTCACCTGTAACGATTTGGTGACCAATGTGTTCTGATGCGATAACTAATAATACGGGAAGCATCATTAGAATGGCATCCATACTGAATTTTGGTGCTTGAAAGTTTGGAATTGAGATAAAGCTTGCCTGAAGGACTGGAGTAAAGTCAACAATACCTACGGCAACAGCAGTTAAATATCCTGTAACTACGGCAATCAAAATTGGGATAACGCTTAAGAATTTTTTGAAGCATACACTTCCAATTACGGCCATACCAAGTGTAACCGCAAAAACAATCACGTTTTTAGGATCAATGTTATCTCCTAGAATTCCAGCTGTATTTGCAGCCGATGAAGATAATTCTAGACCAATTAATGCAACAACGGGTCCCATTGCGGCAGATGGTAGTACGATATCAATCCATTTTGTTCCAAATTTCTTGATGATCATTGCCAATAAACATCCGCAAAAACCAACCGCAACAAATCCACCACATGCGTATGGATATCCAAATTTTGCGATAATGATATTTGCGGGAGCAATGAAGGCAAAGCTACTTCCTAAATAGGCTGGTGCTTTTCCTTTTGTGATAAAAATAAACAACAATGTTCCGATACCATTCATGAATAGTACGATAGCTGGGTTAATACCGAATAAGAATGGTACTAATACACTGGCTCCAAACATTGCGAACATGTGTTGAATACTTAATGGTATCAGCAGATTTGCGGGTACTTTTTCTTCAACTTGAATAATTCGTTTTGCCATGAAAAATATTCTCCTCCTAAAATATACCTTAACTTTTATACCACATTTTAATGGATTATGAAACTAATTTAGGCTATAATTATTAGGTAGTGCGCCTGTAGCTCAACTGGATAGAGTATCAGATTCCGATTCTGGCGGTTGCAGGTTCGAGACCTGTCAGGCGCACCATTTAGGTGAAACATGAAAACAATACTTTTTGATTTAGATGATACATTAATTGAATCGATGCACGTATGGGAAGATGCCATCATTCGTTTATTTAAAAAGATGGATTTGTATATGAGTATGGAAGAGGCTCGTCAAATCTTTTTTACAATGAAATTTTCGGAAGTTTTAACATACATTAAAGAAAGATTTCATACTAAACAAGATGAGGCTTGGATGTTCAATGAAGTAAATGAAGATATTTTAAATCAATATGCGTATCATATTGAGGCAAAGAAGGGTGCTTTGGATTATATAAAGAAGTGTGCTTCAGAAAATAAAAAGATGGCTGTATTAACATCAAACACAAGAGCATTATCTGAAAAAGTGTTAGATCGACTTGGCATGTTGGAATATATGGAAAATGTATATTCTGCAGATGAATTGAAGATGTCAAAAAGAGAAGTGGATATTTATGAGTATGTATTGAAGGATTTAAATACAACTGCAGAAAGTGCGATTGTATTTGAGGATTCGATGTATGCGATCAATACAGCTCGATCATTAAATATTGAGTGTATTGGTTTAGTAAATCCAAACAATCAAAATGTGTTTGAAAAAAACCATGTAAAAACAATCGTTGATTTTACAGAATTGTGTTAAAATCATGATATGTCCCAGTAGCTCAGTTGGATAGAGCATTCGCCTCCTAAGCGAAAGGTCGTAGGTTCGACTCCTATCTGGGACGCCATTTTTTAAGAGATTTAACAGGATTTTTAATGGATTTTGGCCTGTGAATGATAAAAGAGATTTGTCTGATGTGCATTCATCATTTAAATCTCTTTTTGTTTTGTGATAAGTGAGGAGTGGGAAATGTTTTCGTTCCAAGTTAATTTCTTTGTGTGAATTCTTGTAGATAAATTAGAATTTGTCAATCCTTCTTGTTCTTTTCAATAGCACTAATCGTGCAAGCAAAACCAGTAATCATTGAAAGTAATATTGCTCCGGTCATTGCTTCGTTCATTCCAAAGCCAAAGAAAAAGCCGACCAATGCTGTTTTCATAATATACCTCCATCAAGTCCGATTTGTAATTCTATTCTTCATTTAAAAGATGTTGTAATTCTTCTTTGCTTGGTAATACTGTTTGGTATTTACTCGCAAATATTTGGCTATTGTTTTCAGGTAAAGTCATTTCCACAATAGATTGTTTTTTATCTTTACATAAAATGATTCCAATAGTGTTATTTTCATCGTCAAGTTTTACTTTACGATCATAGTAATTCACATACATTTGCATTTGTCCAATGTCTTGATGTTTTAATTCTCCAATTTTTAAATCAATTAATACAAAACATTTTAATATTCTGTTGAAGAATACTAAATCGACTTTGAAATGTTCTTCGTCAAATGTTAGTCTAACTTGTCTACCTACAAATGTATAGCCTTTACCAAGTTCGAGTAAGAATTGTTGTAAATGATCAATAATCTTATTCTCTAACTCAGTTTCGGAATATACAGGTAATTCTGGCAATTGTAAAAACTCTAATACATATGGATCTTTAATTGCATCTGCTGGCTTTTCGATTATTTGTCCTTTTTGTGATAATAACATCACTTCATCTTTATTTTTACTTAAAGATAGACGTTCATATAATGAAGAATCATATTGTCTTTTTAATTCTGATAAACTCCAATCATTTTTTACTGCTTCAATTTCATAAAAATGTCTTTCTTCAATATTGGAAATTCTCATTAGTTTCAAATAATGTGACCAGCTTAAATAAAATTTACGTCCTGTAACAGTTGTAGGGTAGTTTTTGAATTGGCTAAACACTGTTTGGCTAATTGAATCATTTGAGTATATAAGATAGAATTGACGAAAATTTTTTAAATTCGATATGGAATATCCTTTACCATAATGTTCAGTCAAAAAAGATGATAAGTTTCTAATTATATATTTACCATATTCTGCTCGATTATCGCCATTTTGTTCTTCTTCAATAATCATTCGTCCAATATCAAAATATGTATAGACCATAGCAATATTCACAGCAGTTTTAACATTTTTCTTGGCTTCTTCGATTAATAAAGAAACTTTATTTAGAAATTTGTTGCTTACTTCATTCATATGTAATACACCACGCTTTCGCTATATATTTTCATTATAATTGCATTTACCATTTATATCTATAGTACAATGTATATAATGTTTTTCTTGCGAATCCTTTTCTGATGAGACTACAGACAAGAGAGGAGCAGTACCTACAGAATAGGTCTCCTAAGCGAAAGGTCGTAGGTTTGACTTCTATTTGGAATGCCAATTCAAACAAAAAGAGATAATTTCACGTGCAATTTCATTTCTTTTTTTAAGTTGATATTTATTTTCGTGTTCCATCATCGTTAAAATGTTCTTTTAAGGCTTTCTCTGTCGGATAAATTGATGCGATTAAAGTGATACACTGAATTGTTATTAGAACAACGCCTGCAATTCCAATCACGTTATTATCGCTTTGGTATAATGGAATATATATCAAAGCAGATAGTATTATCATTATACATCCTATTTTCCACCAAAGTTTTCCGCAATATTCATGAGCGAATTTCCATGTATCCATATTTTTCATTGAACGAGTTGTTCGATATCCAATCAAACTATTTATATTTTTTGGACAATGTTTTGACGTCATTCTTCCTACGACAATCATTATAAACGGAATAAATAAGTCACATAATAACCAAAATCTGTAAAGCCACATAAAATTTACCCACCTAATTTTTTTATATTTTTGTGTACATTATAAGCTTTAAAAAAAAATTGTAAATATTTTAAACAATCAGATGAAAGTTATTTGAAATTAAATTGGTTTTAGGACTGGTATATCTTTATAGCTGTCACTTTCAAAAAATGAATAATATTAAACTTTTGAAAGTGAATCATTAAATAAAAATAGATTTAAATCAGTGTCAAAGAATACTTTTATTAGAATAAAAGAAATTAAATTGTATTTCATAGAGGCAACTATGTGAGATTTTCTATAACCGCTTACATTTGATAATAAATATGTACTTTTTGTGCGTTGTCACGTATACTAAAAAGTAGGTGAATACATATTGAGGAGAGAATAATATGATAATAAGGAAGCGAATCTTGTCGCTTTTTTTAGCGACGGTATTGTTGATGCCGCTTGCACAAATTACTCCATTAAAAGCTGAATCAGATACAAAAGAGGTGGATGTCATGTTTACACATGATACGCATTCTCATTTGGATAGTTTCACAACAAATATAGATGGAGAACTTCAAGAAGTTGGTGGTTTTGCGAGAATTAAAACATTGATTAATGAACAAAAGAAGGAGAATCCAAATACACTAATATTGGATGGTGGGGATTTCTCAATGGGAACGTTGATACAAACAGTATATGATACGCAGGCAGCTGAACTTCGAATGCTTGGCTATCTTGGATATGATGTCACAACATTAGGAAATCATGAGTTTGATTATCGTTCAAAAGGTTTGGCCAATATGTTAAAGGCAGCCAAAGTTCGGGTGAAACAATACCAGAACTTGTCGTATGCAATGTGGATTGGAAAGGCATGAAAAAGGCTGGATTGAGTAAAGGTCAAAAACAGATTCAATCGGGTTTTGAAACGTATGGAGTAAAGGATTATGTTGTCATTCAAAAAGGAGATACAAAGATAGCTGTTACAGGTGCTTTTGGAAAAGATTCATTAAAATGTGCACCCACATGTGAATTGTTGTTTAAAGATCCTGTAGAAGCGGTTAAAGAAACAGTTGAAAAAATCAAGAAAAAAGAAAAGTGGATATGGTTGTTTGTGTTTCTCATTGTGGAACTTGGGGGATGAAAATAAATCCGAGGATGAACTTCTTGCTAAGAATGTTAAGGATATTGATTTAATTATCAGTGGGCATACGCATTCAGAATTAAAAGAACCGATTCAACATGAAAATACATATATCGTATCTTGTGGGGAATATGGAAAAAATATCGGTTCTCTTTCAATGAAACAGAATTCGAAGGGGCGTTGGGATTTAAGTTCTTATGAACTAATTCCTGTATCTGAAAATATACAGCCGGATATGAAAACACAAAATCGTATTGATGAATTGATGGATACAGTGGATACGAATTATCTTGCTGATTTTGGCTATACAAGAAGTGAAGTTTTAGCGCAGAATGATATTGGATTTAATAGTTTAGAAGAACTATATTCAAAACATGAAGAATCAAATCTTGGACAAATTATTGCGGATTCATTTGCGTATGCAGCAGATTCAGTCGATGTAGCAGTTGTACCAAGTGGAACTATACGAGATACATATACAAAAGGAGATATTACCGTAGAAGATGTATATAATTCATTTTCTTTGGGTATTGGAAAAGATGGTATAGCTGGTTATCCTTTGATTTCTACTTATCTTACGGGTAAAGAATTAAAACTTGCAGCCGAAGTGGATGCTTCAGTTTCTGATTTTATGACAACGGCAAGATTGTATTGTAGCGGACTTAATTTTACATACAATCCAAATCGTATGATCTTAAATAAAGTTACAGATTGTTATCTTACAAAGGATGATCAGAGAATTGAGATTCAAGATGATCAATTGTATCATGTTGTGACAGATCTATATACAGGTCAGATGCTTGGTTCAGTAAATAAAATGTCATATGGACTTTTGTCACTTGAACCTAAAGATAAGGATGGAAATCCAATTGAAAATCTAGAGGATCATATCATTAAAGAAAATGGCAAAGAATTAAAAGCTTGGGATGCGATTGCAAGATATATGCGCTCTTTTGATGATACAGATGGTGATGGGATTAGCAATGTTTCAAAGTATTATGCTTCAACACATGAGCATAAGGTTGTGGATGATAGTAAGAATATAATTGACTTGATTAAAAAGCCAAATAAATTTAGTGCAATGATTGTGGCGATCGTTTTAGTCATTATTTTACTAATTGTACTTTTAATTTTATTGATTCGTAGAATTATTGGTAAGATAAGAAAAAAGAGTAAATAAACACATGAATGTGATGAGGAGTTAGGGCAATGAGTATAAATAAATGTAAAATTGGTGGAAATGTTGCAGAAGTGCCAAAGCGTATGAATAGCTTGTTTTATGGTGATGTTTTAGAAATCCGATTGGATATAAATCGCAAAGATATAGATAAGATTGAACATGTTACATGTTTAATTGTTGATAAAGAATTAATTGAAAGAGCAATGAATACAATTGGAGTAGGGGATTATCTATTTTGTTTCGGACATTTTGTGTCTTTGGAATATAAACGTAAACAATTGGTGAAATGTCCACATTGTGGCAAGGAAGGTTATCGTATGCGAAAAGCCCAGCATACAGATATTATTCTACGTGATTTTGAAGTGACGAAGGGAATTGACCTATCGGATTCAGATGGTGTTAATAGGGTGGTTTTGACTGGTGTTGTAAAGAATCCGATTCAACAAAGGGAAGGGCATAATCGTTTTCAGATTGTAAATAATCGTCCGATCCAAGCACAACAACATCTTATGAAAATTGTAACTGAGGAGTTGCTAGCGGGGTCGGAACGTTTCAATTTGGTAAATGTGAATACATTTAATGGTCTTGCCACACATGTTAGTAAAACAGTGAAACAATCCAATCGTGTGATTGTGAAAGGCTCGATTTATGATCGTATAATCAAATATACGATTCCTTGTAAGTGTAAGTATTGTGAAGAAATGTTTGAGCATGATATTGAATATCCCCAATATGAGGTTACTGCAACAAGTGTTAGACAGGATGTGGATTATATCTCAAAATCTTAATAGATTTAATGACTCTCATTTATAAAATGGGAGTTTTTTTATTTTAATTTTTTTAAATGGAATATAAAGTGTTTAAAAATAAATAATTATATTATTTAAAGCTTAAAAATAAGCAAGAAAAGTGTTCATAAAAATAATATAACAAGGAATATTATACGGAATAATTTACTGATAGACTAACAATGTACAAAGAAAGGACAGAAAAGTCAGTGTTTAGTTTGTTGGTGGATATATGTGATGACCATGATGAAAACAAACAGTCGTTTTATTTAACGTGATATAAGTTAATTTTTCTAAAAGTTAAGACAATTAGTAATGAACGAGGAAACAGGAGGAAGAAATATGTTTAGTTTATTTTTAGTATTTATGGTGATTTATGGAGTTGGTGAAATTTCATATCAATCTATTGGATGTGATTGTTTTGTTGAAAGGATGGAAGAAACTATAAAGAGTATCACGTCTTTTGAGATGGTGAAGCAGGATGATTTTTGGAACAACGGGTTTGGTTAAATGTTTTAAAAAGAGGTTAATTTTAGAAGAAGTTAAGACAATTAGTAATGAACAAAGAAATAGGAGGAAGAAAATATGTTTAGTTTATTTTTAGTATTTGTGATGATTTGTGTAGTTGTAAATGTGATTAGCAGTATTACTGGAATGTCTTCATATCAATCTAGTGAAGATGATCAATTTAATCAATTCCAACGTGATGTGCAGCAACAGCATTTTGATGAAATGAATCGGCATTTTACGGAAGAGTCTTTAAAAAGTGTCACGCCTTTTGAGATGGGTGGATATGATATGACACAGGGTAATTCATGGAATAACAATGATTTTGGTGGAATGTTTTAAGGAAAAGTGAAAATTAGGAGGAAATTTGAAAATGAAGAAAACAAACGAAAAATTTTAGTAAGTGCATTAGCAGGAATGACAGCTTTACAAGGGGCAAATGCAACACTTATGAGTGTATGTGCACAAGAAAATAATGAAACTACACATGCGAGTGTAATGAATGTGAAGATGTCGCAAAAGGATGAATTGGAATCTAAATTGAATGATTCTAAAAAGAATGTGGATGAAAAGACACTCGCTTTAGATAGTGCAAAAGGTGCTGCTAGTGTCGCAAAGAAACAGGTGGAAATATTAGAGTCTAAACAAGATGAAAAGAATCGATTGGTGCAACAAGACTTTCAAGTATCTTACGATGTGATTATGAATGAGTTGCAGCCAATGTTAGATACGATTTCAGACTTGGAATCACAGATCAATGATGCTAAAAAGGATCTAAATGAAAAAATCAGTGTAAGTCAAAAGGCGAGTGAAGAGTTGGAATCAGGCTCAAAAAGATTTGGGCTTGAAAAGACAGAGTTGATTGAATTACAGAATAAATTGGCAGGACTAGGAAATGTTGTGGATCTTAAATCAAAATTAGAGGGGACTAAAGAAGAAAGAGATGCAGCTTTGATTACATTAAATAGTGCTCAACAAGATGCGGATGCAGCCAATGCGAAATTACAGGATGCATATAGTGAAATTGGAATTGCGGACGATGCACTTGTAGAAGCAACATTTGTCTATAATGAGGCTGTGAATACAATGGCTGAAAAAGAGGCGATCGTCAAAGAAAACAGGCAATTGTAGATCAATTCAAAGATGAGAATGGTATAGAAAACGCAAAAACAGAATTGGATATCGCAAAGGCCAATTTGGATGATGCGAAAACGTTTGCTGACTACAAATTCTCAGAAATGATGAATGCACAGGCTGATTATGATAATGCTTTAGGTACATATAATAGATTCGAAAAGGATTATGAAAATGCTAAAGAAGAAGTAAATGGAGCTCAAATTAATTTGAATAATGCGAATCAAAAGTTAGAAAGTATTCAAGCTGAATATGATGCGAATCAAAAAGAAATGGAAGCTAAGAATAACGAAATCTTAGCTTTAAATACACAGATTGCAGATGCTCAAAGTGAAGTTGATAAAGCTCAGACTGATTATGACAAAGCTTTGAATGAGTACAACAGCACTTCCAGTCCTTTAGAGCAGGCTAAACAAAACCTTGCGAACTTTGAATCTAAGTACGCTACAGAGTTGAGTCGTTTAACAACTGGAAGCAAGGGATACTTTGAATCTCTTGGCTGTTCGGAAGATGTACTAAGCGTGTTCACGGTTGACGACAGCTATCAAGGCGAGGTCGCAGAATACACACATATGGGACAGGCTGGAGATGCAACAAGTCTGGAAAATGTGAAAGCTTCTATTCCTTATTTACGAGAGTTTAATGAAATTCGTAAAAAAGAAGGATTGCCGGAGTTGAGTGTAAGTATGCTTATGATGGCAATTGCTCAGGTCAACGCAAACTATGCACAGGTGGAAGGAGATCATTCCTCAGCGTATGGAACCTGTGAAAACCTTGCATGGGGATATGGAGAAGCAGGAACAGGAGCAAGTCCGTTTAGAGGCTGGTACGACTACGAAAAGAAACAGTATGAAGCTGGAAATCACAAATTCTCTGAAGTGGGACACTATTTGAATATCGTACATCCGGCGAATACAATCATTGGCTTTGCATTGCAAAAGGTGAATGGTGTCTATGCTCAGGAATTCGGAGAACATAATTCATTCACAAAAGATGTTATCTTGTCTTTAGATGAATTTGAAACATCTTTCAACAACTACTACAACAATTTAAAATCTGTTGATGCTCAGCATAAAGCATTAAAAGACGCTGTAAACAATGCAAGTGGAACTACTACAAAAGATGATACAGCGTTAAAGAATGCAGAAAGTTTGTTGGCAACTAAAAAGAATGATTTATTGAATCTTCAAAATCAATTGAATCAAACAAATAGTGAAAGAGATAGTCTAGTAGTTTCGCAACAACGAAAAAGAATGAAATGGATCAGGCCAAAGAGGATGTGGATTATGCCAAGGTAAATGTTGATCGAAAGAAATTGGATGCGGCTAGTGCGAGTGAAGTTTTAGATAATGCAAAGGCAGATGTTTTGGCAAAAGAAAATGCAAAGAAAGATGCAGAAAGTAAATTGGCTACAGCAAAACAGCAGGTGGATGCATTACAGGCAACAATAGATGGTTTACAAGACAATATTGATAATTGGGATATCAATAAGGAAAAGGCAAAGAAAGCGTTGAGTATTGCTGAAATGGATTTGCGTGCCGCAAAAGAGATGGAATCCAATGCTAAAGAAAATTTATTGAAGGCAACAGATGCATACAATGAGGCGATGAAGGTTTGTGAAGATGCACAAGCTAAAGCGGATGTTACAAGTGCTGCTTTATTAAAGGCTGAAAATACATTTAATGAGAAGAATGGCGTTTATGAAAAAGTACAAAATGCAGTTTTAGATTATGATCAAAGTAGTTCTAGACTTGAATCTGTGAAAACAGAATTAACCGAGATTGAAGGTCATGTGGATGTGTTAAAGAAAGCGCAGGCAGAGTTTGATCAAAAGATTTCTGGTTTACAATCGGAGATTGAAGATTTGAATGTGTCTTTGACAAATCAAAAATCCAATGCGTTGCCATATGAACAGATGAAATCTGTATTGAGCGATGTTATGGATAGGGGTACTCAGGTTGATTTAAGTATGGTTGAAAATGATCAAGTCAAAGCTTTATTGATTCAACTTTCCATGGATGTGGATGATTTAAAAGGTATTCGAAAAGATTTAGATGAAGCTAAGAATGTATATGTAGAAAAATACAATTTATATTTGGATGCGAAAAACGACTTGTTGAATGCCAAGGATGAAAATAGTGATGCGATGAATGCTTTAAATGAATATTTAAATCGTGAAACTAAACCAGAAGCAGTTACAAGTACAAATGAAAATATAAATACGGGAGTAGATGTAAATACATGGAGTTCTATGATGAGTGCAATGTTGGCTGGTTTAGGCGTTGTGGGTGTTTTACATCAAAAAAGAAAAGAAGATGAAGCGCGGCTTCAAAACCAGACGGGAGGCTCTGGAGTGGGAACGAATTTCCTGCAACAGAAAACCTCGGATTTGAATATGACATTGAGATTTGTCCCGTTATATATTGCAGATATGAAAAATCGCTTTAAGGAAGCACTTGGCTGACGAAAGAACACATTATCCGCACGAAACTGGTT
>ENA-OQCS01000039-OQCS01000039.1-human-gut-metagenome-genome-assembly--contig:-NODE-39-length-49503-cov-11.945176_pt1 | contig 49503 bp, 56 predicted proteins | sample MGYA00242757_ERZ504575 | MGnify/ENA primary metagenome ERZ504575 (study PRJEB26092, sample SAMD00036297) | human gut metagenome | host: Homo sapiens | study: EMG produced TPA metagenomics assembly of... | reverse complement strand
ATGTCCACATCTTTGATAAAACGGCCGTCCTCAGAGCGAAGCTTCTGTGCAGAAGGATCGGTAATGACATACTCCCGGCCATCGCCGGAAATGTGATCGTAAATTCCCAGCTCCAGTGCGTTAAGCAAGGTGGATTTGCCATGGTAGCCGCCACCAACGATCAAGGTGATGCCGCAGGGAATGCCCATGCCTGTGATGGTTCCTCTGTGGGGCAGCTCCATGGAAACTCTCAGGCTTTCCGGAGAAACAAAAGGAACAGAGTTTTTCATCGGGCGTGAAGAGATTCCGCTTTCCCTGGGGAGGATAGCGCCGTCACTGACAAAGGCAGCCAGAGAACGTTTTTTCAGTTCCTGACGGATAAATGCCTGATCTTCGGCAAGGCAGATGGCTTTTCTCAGCGCTTCCGGGTCAAGATTTCGGTAAAAAAATGCCTTGTGAACACAGACCGGAAGAAAATCGAAGAGGATTTTTTCCAGTTCAGGGGAGCTGATGGTTCTGCCATTGGCCGGAAAACCGATGAAAAAACGTGCAGTGATGCCTTTTTCCGTTATTTCACAGGCAGTACGTGCAAGAACCTCCTGACCGCAGTGGCTTACTGAGATCAGGCCGCTTTTTCCGGAACCCTTTGCACGGAAGGTATAACGGTTTACCTGCTGTTCAAACTGGCGGTTCAGAAAGTCTCCCAGTGTGATGCGGGTTAGGGAATCCTTATAATATTTTGCCGGAAATCCGGTGTCGCGGTGGGAGAGCTTTACACTGATGTGAGAGGGAGAGGCAAAAGGATCCCCCTGTACGTGGTCAATGGACAAAATATAACGGTCAAACTGGTATGCACCCCGCAGAGACTTGTATGCAGGATAGCTTTTGCGGTTGATGCTGTGAAGAAGCTCTTTTAACTGAGCAGATGATTGCATGTTGTTTCCTCCTTTGCCCTGTGGGAGCATACAGGTAAAGTCTACGGTGAAACAGAAAGCTTTCTGTGTGTAAGATACCTGAAAATTTTGGATACAGGGCCAATTCTTAAGAACTACTATAACGAATCATAAAGATTTTGTAAAGAATGGGAATTGCGGTGGAAATTCGTAAATGTTTGACCTATAATAGTAGACAGATTGCAGATAATATGATGAGAAACGCAGCTGCCGGAAGCTATAAAGAAAGGTGGACCACTAAAATGGAAAGAAGAAATGCGTGGCTTTCTTATAAGGAAGCAGAAGAAACAGAAATGGAGAAGCTTGCAAAGGCTTACAGAGAATTTTTGGATAAAGGAAAAACGGAACGTGAATGTGTTGCAGAAATCGTAAAGGAAGCAGAGGCTGCCGGATATGAATCTCTTGAGTCGAAGCTTGAAAAAGGCGAGAAGATCAAGGCCGGTGACAAGGTTTATGCGGTAGGGATGAAGAAGATCGTTGCTCTGTTTCATGTAGGAACCGAAGAGCTTTCCGGAGGGATGAGCATTCTCTGTGCACATATCGACTCTCCGCGACTGGATGTTAAGCAGAATCCTCTGTACGAGGATACGGATCTGGCTTATCTGGATACCCATTATTATGGCGGCGTAAAGAAATATCAGTGGGTGACACTGCCTCTTGCCATGCATGGCGTTGTTGCAAAGAAGGACGGAAGCATTGTGGAGATCAGCATTGGTGAGGATGCGGAAGATCCGGTACTTTACATCACAGATCTTCTGATCCATCTTTCCGGAAAACAGCTCCAGAAAAAGGCAGCAGAGGTTATTGAAGGTGAGATGCTGGATATCCTGATCGGCAGCAGACCTCTTGCAGAGCTTCCGGATGATTCAAAAAAGGATGCGGTAAAACAGAATGTGCTGAAGATTTTAAATGAGAAATATGGTATTGAGGAAGAGGACTTTCTTTCAGCAGAGCTGGAGATCGTTCCGGCAGGAAAGGCAAGAGACTGTGGACTTGACCGCAGCATGATCGCAGCATATGGACAGGATGACCGTGTATGCGCTTACACATCCCTTGCGGCAATGCTGGAGATGGAGGAGACACCGAAGCGTACCGGCTGCTGTCTCCTTGTAGATAAGGAAGAGATCGGAAGCGTTGGTGCCACAGGCATGCAGTCCAGATTTTTTGAGAACAGCGTGGCAGAGCTTCTGGACGGAATGGGCTGCTATTCCGAGCTTGCATTAAGAAGAGCTCTCCGTAATTCCAGCATGCTTTCTTCCGATGTAAGTGCCGGCTATGATCCGGCCTATGGTGAGGCTTTTGAGAAAAAGAATGCAGCATATCTTGGACGTGGTATTGTTCTTAACAAGTTCACCGGGGCAAGAGGAAAATCCGGTTCCAACGATGCCAATGCAGAGTACGTTGCAAGAGTTCGCAGGATTTTTGATGATCACAATGTTGCTTTCCAGACAGCAGAGCTTGGAAAAGTTGATTTTGGTGGAGGCGGAACCATCGCTTATATTGCGGCACTTTACGGAATGGAGGTTATTGACAGTGGCGTGGCAGTGCTGAGTATGCATGCTCCGTGGGAGGTTACCAGCAAGGCAGATGTATATGAGGCATACAAGGCATATAAGGCATTTTTACTTGATGCATAAACGGATGTATAAATGTGCGTCAGTTTTGAAGACATTCAGGTGATCATTTCGTTACAGATCAATGAGCGGGGATTTCCCGGAAATGACAGAGCAGTCTGCCTGCTGCTGTTTTGGCTTGGAGCGTTCCGATGAGAAACAGCAGTATCCCCTGCAGACTTCGCTCTGTATTTTTAACCTGATCAGGGAAGCTCTCTGTTTCAATGACGAAAAGCAATAAGCAGAGGAGAGGCTTGCCTGGGACTGATTTACTTTACAAGGAGTAATTTTATTATGGAAGATGCATTGGTACGGGTAGTAGATCTGTGCAAGGTTTACAATCCCGGAGAAAATGAGGTGCGGGCGCTGGATCATGTGAACCTGGAGATCCATAAGGGGGAATTTGTGGCTATTATCGGACAGTCCGGTTCCGGAAAATCCACCTTTATGAACATGCTGGGCTGCCTGGATGTCCCTACCTCCGGGAAATATTATCTGAATGGAACAGATGTATCCACAATGAAGGATAACGATCTCTCGGTGGTACGAAATAAGGAGATTGGTTTTATCTTTCAGGGCTTTAATCTGATCGCAAATCTTACGGCTCTGGAAAACGTGGAGCTTCCTCTGATCTACCGCGGGATTGACCGGAAAACAAGAAGAAAGCTTGCTGTGGAATCTCTTAAAAAAGTCGGACTTGAGAGACGTATGGATCATAAGCCAAATGAAATGTCAGGGGGACAGCAGCAGCGTGTGGCGATTGCCAGAGCTATCGCAGCCAGGCCGCCGGTGATCCTGGCAGACGAACCAACGGGAAATCTGGACTCTGCATCCAGCAGGGAAATTATGGAAATTCTGAAGGGAATGCACAGATCAGGAGAAACCTTGATCCTGATCACTCATGATAATGGGATCGCGGCTCAGGCCAGACGTGTGGTCCGGATCATGGATGGAAAAATTGAATCAGATACGATCAATGAGGAATTTGTCGAGGAGGCTTAAGAATGAAAAAAGGGAAAAAGATTGTGATCGGTGTGGCAGCAGTGGCTGTTGTGGCAGGCGGTATTTATGCGGCATCCGGTGCAGGCCGTGGGGAAACACAGACTCCGCAGATTGCTGTTACCAAAGCGGAGACAGGAGATGTGGAGGAGATCGTAGATGCAACCGGAACCGTTGTCAGTGATGAGCAGAAGACCTTTTATTCTCCTGTGAACGCACAGATCAAAAGCGTATCCTTTGCAGAAGGTGATACGGTTTCAAAGGGAACGAAGCTGATAGAGTTTGAAGTGAAGGATCTGGAGAGGGATAATCAGAAAGCAGAGCTGAATGTACAGTCCGGACAGTATGATTACAAAAATTCCATCAATAAATCTAATGAGGCCCAGCAGAAGCAGAACAGCGCAAAAGCAAAGGTTTCCAGTCTGGAACATCAGGTAAGGGAGCAGCAGAATTATCTGGCTTCCCTGAGATCACAGCTGGCGTCTGTACAGGCTCAGGCTGCGGCAGATGCGCAGGCCCAGGCAAAGGCAGAGGCCAGGCAAAGGCAGAGGCCAGGCTGCCAGGGATGCAGAGACTCAGAGAGCGTATTCAGAAGCGCTGACTACATATCAGAATGAGACACTTCCGCAGTACCAGAAGGAGTTGGGACAGCTGAATTCCGATTATGTAACGGCACAGAATGCTTATAATCAGGCAGATACCAGGTATCAGATGGCTTTTGCACAGTGGCAGGCAGAGCAGAGCGATGAGAATGCCCAGGCGCTGGATGAAGCGGAAGCAGCAAGAAGTCAGGCAGAAATCACCTGCCAGGAAGCAAAGGAAGCTTATGAGGATAAGAAGGCCAGCCAGCCCAAAATGCCGGAGTATTCTGATTACAGCAGTAGTGCGGCCGGTGATTTTGTTACCGATGGAGCTTCAGAGGAAACACCGGGGCTGACGGATCAGGCATCTGCGGATGCTTCTTCTGCAGGAAGTACAGTGGATACTTCTGCCATTGAGAATGCGATCGAACAGGCAACCTCTGATCTGGCGGATCTGCAGTCGGATCTTGCTTCCAAGAAATCCATTGCAGAGGCGGATTCTGCCAGCCTTACAGAAGAAGAGAAAGAAAAAATGCGTGTCAGCAACAATCTTACTGAGCTGGATGCAAAATCTGCGAAAGAGCTGGTAGAAGAAGGAAAGAAAGGCATTTCGGCGGATTTTAACGGCGTCATTTCCAAATCAGCAGTCCAGCAGGGCGCAGCGGCAACACAGGGAATGGAGCTTTTTACCCTGCAGAATACAGATAAGGTCAGCGTTGATATCAATGTGTCCAAGTATGACTACGATAAGGTAAAGGAAGGCCAGAATGCGGACATTACCATCGGCGACAGGAAATATACCGGCAAGGTGACTAAGATCAGTCATATTGCCACAACCAACGAAAAGGGCTCCACACTGATCTCTGCCACAGTGAGCATCGACAAGCCAGACAAGGATATTTTTCTGGGAGTAGATGCGAAGGTAAAGATCTATGCAGAAAAGGCAGAGGATGTGGTAACGGTTCCGGCAGGCGTGGTAAATATCGGCAAGGATGGTTCCTTCTGTTATGTGCTGAAGGATGGTGTGATCACAAAACAGGATATCACTACAGGAATCAGTTCGGAGGATTCTGTTGAGATCATAGAGGGAATTAAAGCCGGAGATGAGGTCATCGAGGATCTGGGTTCTGGAAGAGGGAATGAAGGCAGAGGCAGCGTCTGCAGACAGTGCAGCAGAGACAGGGGAGACTGCCGATGAGTAATATTTATGAATATATCAAAATGGCGATCCATAACATCATGGCCAACAAGGGAAGATCCTTCTCACCATGCTTGGTATCATCATCGGTATTGCATCAGTGATCGCCATTGTGTCCATCGGTGAGGGTACGAAGAATCAGATGAACAGTGAGATCGATGATATCGGTGGCGGCCAGATCGCTGTTTACTGCAGTGATGATGCCATAACAGACCAGGTCTGGATCGAGCCGGGGGATATTGATGCAGTCCGGGAGCTGGATGGTGTGGAAGGTGTTAATGTTTCGGATTCCTATACAGGCGAGACCGTAACCGGAAAGGGTGATTTTAATCTTACAGTGACCGGGGAGGCCCAGGATGCCAAGCTGGTGATAATGCTTCTGTGAAGTACGGAAGCTATTTCGGGCAGAAGGAGGTCGAAGAGGGAAAAAACGTCTGCGTGATCTCCGATGCCGATGCGAAAAGGCTTTTCGGAACGGATGATGTAGTGGGAATGACACTGGACATCACCTGCTATGATCTGACCAAGACATTCCGCATCTGCGGAGTCACCACACAGAAGGAGAACGGAACCTTTGTCAGCTATACTTACGATGGAATGCCGGTGACCATAAATGTGCCTTATACGGCTATGGACGACTTTACCGGAAGCAGCGGAGAATTTTATCAGATCATAGTTCAGGCGGATAAGAGTCTGGATTCCCAGGTGGTCGCAGACAAGATCATAAATCTTCTTGAGAGACGTCACCAGTGTGCCGGAGATGAGTATTTCCAGGTACAGAGCTTCCAGGATGTCATGAAATCCATGAATCAGATGCTTGGCATGGTGACTGCGTTTATCTCTTTTGTTGCGGGCATTTCACTTCTGGTAGGTGGTATCGGTGTTATGAACATCATGCTGGTGTCCGTCACAGAGCGTACCAGGGAGATCGGTATCCGGAAATCCCTTGGAGCGAAAACCTCGTCCATTATGTTACAGTTCCTTGCTGAGGCGGCGATCCTGACGATCATAGGCGGGCTGATTGGTATTGTGCTGGGGATTGCAGGCGGCTATGTGATCTGTGCGGTGATCAGCAGCAGTATGGGAATGACGATCGCACCTGGGATCAGTGCAGGAACTATTCTGGCGGCTACGCTGTTCTCCTGTGCGGTAGGTGTGTTCTTCGGAATCTATCCGGCGAGAAAGGCAGCGAAACTGAGTCCGATTGAGGCGCTTAGACGGAATTAAAAAACTGTTGCTTTTGCATCAAAAATAGCAATAAAAAATATTTTTAAAAAAAATCAAAAAAAGTTTCAAAAAACCCTTGACATTTTATAGGTCTTAGAGTATCATACATATTGTTGCAGCGGTGATACGAAATATCACAAAGGAAAAGCAACTAAGATGTGCGTTTAGCTCAGCTGGATAGAGCGTTGGCTACGGACCAAAAGGTCGGGGGTTCGAATCCTCTAACGCACGCTAATTTAAGAAGCCGGAAACCTTGAAAAATCAATGGTTTCCGGCTTTTTTTTTCGTTTTCAAGTTTGTGTAAAAACCTGTGACTTATCTATTTCGGGGATGTTTAAGATTAATTTTTACACCTATGATGGTAATTTAGAAAAACAATCCGCAGTATTTGAAATCAATGTATAAATATTTGTAAGCTAAGGGGCTATCTATTTCCCGACAGCCCCATTTTAAAATATATTGCATCCCGTTTTACGGTCGACGAACGGAGTTTTTGCGGAGCTTTTTGGCTTCATAAAGGTCTTTATCAGCGTGTTCGATGATTGTAGGAATATCTGTTTCCGGGCTTGGCTTGAATTCGGTGATTCCAAGAGAAACCTCCACGAGAAATGGTTTGCCGGATTCTGCATTAAAAGCAGCACATGCATCCCGGACTCGTTTGCGGAAAATATCCTGGAAGTTTTTTTCCTGACAGTTAAGGAGGATCAGGAATTCATCACCGCCAGTGCGGGCAACGACGTCCTGGCTGCGGAGACAGCCGTTAAAAATATTAGCGACACTTCGCAGGGCAAAATTGCCTGCCGGATGTCCCCACGTATCATTGATTTCTTTAAGGTGATCCAGATCAGCGCAGATAATATAGCGCGCTGATGTTCGCTTTGCTGCAAAAATTCTTGATCTGTTCAGTGAAACCTCTTAAGTTAAGAAGTCCTGTCAGTTCATCATATTTGGAGATTAATCCAAGTTCCCGGTTACGTTCACGGACAAGCTCAAGATCCCTGGACATTTCCTGACGACGGAGAACTTCTACTTTACTGATTTCAAGATAATGAAGAGAAAGGCCAATCTGCAGGCTTATCACATAGAAGAACGGAAATTCTTCCGGTTGGATATCGCATGCAAGAAGACCATACTGCTTTTCTCCGGAGAAGAGCAGAAATACCATAAACTGGTGACGGTCGTTATCTGCCATTAACTGACAGATGCCATTTTCAGCGTTTACAGGCTGGCGGTCATAAAGATGAAAAGCAGCTGTTTCTTCGTCTCGATAATAGCAGCAAGCCGAAGATTTTGTGGAGATATCCATTCATCATTCTGATGATAGATGACTGGTTCATCCAGAAGAAAGAGGTAAGTACATTTGGTTCGAAGCTCACGCATGTTTTCCATTGCTGACAGAAGAAAAGCATATTCATCATCCATACAGTCATTCAGATTTCTGGCTAAGTAAGGAATAAACCAGGACTTTCTCTGAAAGTTGATCAGTTCAAGTTTCATATTTGTGATTGTGCGATTTAACTTATGAATCTGTTCAGTAAGGTTTACAGGAGTACTGCGGATTTCCGGAATTTTTTCCTGACATCCACAGGATTCTCTGACACATAGAGAAACAGGAACTCTTCGGGACAAAACTTCACTGCCATCCAGTTTGGCTATCAGATCATAGACAGCCATTTTTCCCATCAGGACGCCATCCTGCTGAACGGTTGTAAGAGGAGGCTCCATACCGGAAGCACGCTCGCAGTCATCAAAACCAGTAATGAGGATATCCTTGCCAACTTTAAGACCACGTTGTTCACACACGCGGTATCCGGAAAATGCCATTTCATCATTTGCAAATACGATGGCCTGTGCATCCGGATTATCATCCAGAAGGTGCTGAACCTGGCGGTCAACAAATTCAGAGTAGTCACCCTGTGCGATCATCTGTGGAGTGACCGGCAGATTGTGTGCAGCCATTCTTTCAAGATATGTGTTTTTGCGTTCATTTGCATCAGTATTCTGAGAAGGACCCGCTACAAAAAGAATTTTTCGACAATGATGCTCATTGATCAGATGCTCCATGACCATGTGGATTCCGTTTTTGTTGTCACAGATCAGGGAATGACAGTTTGGAGAATGAACAATCTCTGTAAGAAATACTGTAGGAATCGAATTAAATTTCAATGCAAATCTTTCCGCAGTTTCATTCTTTAATTGAAGCCCAAGAGTTCCGTAGTTGATGAGCAATCCGTCAAGACCACCGATAAGACTGTAATCGTGGATAGTTTTGAATTGATAATCAAAAGAATCTTTGTGAGTTCCACCTAGCAGATCTTCAAAGAAATCTTTGGTCTGTGTTCCGAGAAAAAAACACACATTAACATTTAATTCTCTGGCAGCTTCGGTAATGCCGCGGATATGTTCTTTGGGAAAATAAGTATGCACGCCACCAATAAGAATGCCGATATTGTAGCGATCAGATTTTTTCATTTTTTTTTAGACCTCCATATGCAAGTGAACAAGTTATTTTTTGTATATTATACCAATAATATATCATTAATACAAAAAAATACATATGAAAAATCCACAAAATAAAGCACAAAAAAAGGAAGAACAGCGTTGAGTTCTTCCTTTTTCGAAACATACCTGATTCTATTAAATTGCGTCCAGTGCCTGAGCGATATCTGCGTCGTGCGCCTGGCGGCGCACGTTTCTTTTATAGGAAAGACAGCCTGCGGCGTTCTCCTAAATAAAAAAATGCCCGCACGGAGGCGGGCACAACGACAAGACGCTTCTTGGATTAGAAGATATAAAAGCCTTCCTCTCCAAAATCGTCATCAAGTTCGTCATCATTTAGACTTATTCATTTTGAAGAACATACGTGAGACGACACTGGTAACAGTGAAAGAGGCAGTCGAGCAGAGTACGGTCTTCAAGAAAAAAGTCACGAAGGTTTTTATCAATAGTAAAAACACAATGGCGGTGCTAGACATTAACAAGTTTAAAAGACATGGAAGTAGTGCGTTCCATGGAATACTTGTTTCCGCAGGTAGGGCAGAAACAGCTTCCCGCAACTGGTTGATGTAGATAACCTGCAGGCGGTACATTTTGGGAACATTGACCAGTGGCTTGAAGAGAGATAAAAGGAAAGTGATTTTGAAAAAGTAAAAGTGATAAAAAATTCTTCTATTGTTATTGTATGGAAATGAGATTGCAGAGCTTGCTTGAGCGTGGTAAAATATATAATCATATCTGTATTGAATAAAATCTGAAATTGAGTTACTTAAAAAGTGACGTTGATAAAAATCCAAAAGAGAGTAAAGAATGAATGAAATAGGATATCATGGAACCTGTTCAAAACACAAAGACAGTATAGAAAGCAATGGATTTGATCCTGCGAAATGTAACTATCGTGCTGATCATTGGTTGGGACAGGGAGTATATTTTTTTGACGATTATGAGAAAGCATTATGGTGGTCTGCAACAGCTGTTTTACATAATAACGATTTTGGAAGAGTGATTTTTAGGGCGACTATAGAAGCACCGGATGAAGAAGTATTGGATTTGGATGATAATAAACAACTGGATGCATTTTTCGCTGAGATTATCCAATGCATAGATGAAATTAAAAAAATTGTTCTGGAAATATGCCTGTATTTGATGATAAAAATTTTCGTGCTCTTTTCTTTGATTATTATAAGCAAAAAAAGAATATCGCTGTTATTACCAGAACATTTCAGAAAGATTATGCAGGTTATACAATGCGAAGAAACAAGAAGGATAAAGAATTACAGAAGAAAATAGTGAATATTACAGGCCTTGGATTTAATGAACGTCAAATTTGTGTTTCAAAAAAAGAATGTATTAAATCAACAAAACTAATATATAATGAAGAAGAAGAGGTGATTTAATGTTAGATAAAGAATTGTTCTTTTCATTGTGCGAGAAGTATAATGTTGAATTGAGTAAAACTGCTAAAACTCCTATGATAAGAGATGCAGAGGGAGTGCATGCAATTACAGAGGAAGATGTAAAACAGATTTTGACGCCGCCTCAGAAGTATTTTGATTATTCGAATAACAACATTAATACAAGTAATGTAAAGCCAGAGTTTGATTTTATGGATGATTACGCAACTGCATGCTAGGAGAAAAAATATGGAAGTCAGATCTAAATATGAAAGTGCTCTTATTTTAGACAAAATTGAAATTATAGAAAGTAGCTTTAGAAAAAAAGATGGATCGTTAGATGATCTGGAATTAGGAGTTCAGGTTGATCATAGTCTGAATAAAATCGGTGATGATAAGTTTGAACTTATTCTTACAACTAAAGTTGCAGATCAAGATGAAAAAGTATGTGTTTGGGTAAAAGGAAGAGCAATATTCAATACTCAGCAGGAAAACATGAGTATTCTTGAAAGAAATGCTATTGCTATTCTGTTCCCATATATTAGAAGCTATATTTCTACCATAACAACTCAGCCGGGAATGGCACCTATTTTATTACCGGCAATGAATATTGTTGCGATGCTGAATGATCAAAAGAAAAATTAACATAAATGCTGTTGACATCAGTATATGGATTATAGTACTCTTAAAAAAGAAAGAAACGGGTTTGTTACCGTACGGCTATTGCCTGGGTGGGGTGCTCGTTTCTTTTTTTATAAAAAATATAGTTGTTGACCTGAAAACTGCATGCTACATAAATTTATAGATATTTATAATCAGAAATGAAGCACTTGTGCATGTGTTATTTATTACTGTTAATCTTACGGAGTGATATCAGGTGAAAGTAAGTAAATTGTGTTGACACTGACATTTGGCCAGAGTAGAATAAAAAAACAGAAAAGGAAAATTTTTGTAAAGCTGTTTGTTTGATACAAGCAGTTTTTTTACAGAAAAAGTGAACAATAATGAAAGGACAAAACACCTGAAATACAGGTGAATCTATCAGGAGGAAAAAACAATGCCAGGATATCTGATCAAAGATACAACAAAAGAAGAACGTAAACAGATCGTAGAGGAATCTCTGGGAAATATCTCCGCAAACTGTGATGGTTGTATGGCGAGACTTGCGGATATGTATCAGGATTATATTGATGGAAAAAAAGAGATCCGTGAGATCAATATGGAGTTCAATGCCAGATATGTCCGTGGAGATATGGATAAAGAGGAAAAAAGAAGCTGTCCGATGTAGAGGAGTAAAACAACATGATAAAACTGATCGCAACAGACGTAGACGGAACTCTTGTAAAAGACGGGACCATGACTATCAATCCGGAATATATGACAGTGATCCGGAAGCTGACTGAGCTGGGAATCACCTTTGTGGTGTGTTCCGGGCGGCAGTATGACAGTGAGAGGAAGCTGTTTGAGCCGGTGAAGGATCTGGTGTATTTTGTGTCAGATGGCGGTACGGTGATCCGGAAGAATGATAAGATCCTGAAGGTACATACACTTCCGGATGAGGTTTGGAAACGCATGCATCATATGGTGAAAGAAAAAATGCCGGAATGTGACTGCTTTATTGCCACACCGGAGTGTTGCTATGCGGAGAATGAGAATGGAAGGATGTTCCGGTGGCTGCGGGATTCCTATGGTTATGATATGAGAAAAGTGGATGATCTTTCTTCTCTTCAGGGAAAACAGGTGCTGAAATTCTCTGTCTATCACCAGGAACGGTGCGAGGAGCTTTGTGCCCCGTATTTTACACCGGCATGGAGGGATAAGGTAACGTTGGCGGCTGCCGGAAAAGAATGGATGGACAGTACACCGCCGGAGGGCGAAAAAAGTACAGCTGTCGAATTTATCCAGCAACAGTTAGGAATTTCTCCGGAGGAAACCTGTACATTTGGAGATAACCTCAACGATATCGCCATGCTTCAGAAAGCGGGAAGGAGCTATGCGGTAGCCAATGCCAGAGCGGAAGTGCAGGCAGCAGCCAGGGAAGTATGTCCTTCATACAGTGAAGACGGAGTCTTACAGATTCTGAAGGGGATTGTTTCTGAAAGCGGAAAATAATAAAGATACATAAAATATGTGCTTTCGGTAAAGAAAAGTCACCGGACAGGGGTTGACTTTTAAAAACAATTCTGTTAAATTGAAAAAAATCGAAAATTTCAATTCCATGAGGGAGTAGTTCGCACGTAAGTGTGATTTGTCAACAGACTCGGTTTTTTCTGAAAAACCTGGCAAATCTTAAAGAATGAGACTCATGTATGCTCTGTTATATTTTATTGCAGCAGGGTATACATGGGTCTTTTTTATGTAACAAAAGAATGCCGGAAAGAATTTTTTCAGCAGGGCAGGCGACAAATGAATCTTCTGGTTATGGGAAATAAAAACAGAAAGTGAGAAGAAAAATGGAAAATCTGGTAAACAGTTCACCGCTGATCCTTGTGTTAGTCTTTCTTGTGATCGGCTTTGCTTTCCTGATGAAGGGTGCGGATTTCTTTGTAGAAGGAAGCTCCAGTATCGCAAAAAGGCTGAAGGTGCCGCCGATCATCATAGGACTTACTATTGTGGCAATGGGAACATCACTGCCGGAAACCGCAGTCAGCGTTACGGCGTCACTGGTCAATAACAATGAGCTTGCGGTCAGCAATGTGGTAGGTTCCAATATTTTTAATCTGATGGTAGTTGTTGGAGTCTGTTCCATCCTGACGCCGATCCTGGTACAGAAGGAAACCATCCGGAGGGATATTCCGTTTTCCATGATCTGTGCGCTCCTTCTTCTGGGGCTTGGGATCCTGGCAGCAGGAGATACGATCGGAATGAGACTTGGTCATCTGGATGGAATGATCCTGCTGGGATTTTTTGCAGGCTATATTGTGGTAATGATCCAAAGTGCCATGAAGGCCAGGGCAGCAGGAAAAAATGTGGACATGGAAGGAATGGAAGAGCTGGAAGAAGAAATCGGCATCCTTTCCTGGCCGAAGAGCATCCTCTTTATTGTGGGAGGCGCACTTGCCATTGCCTTTGGCGGAGATCTTACGGTGGATGCTGCCAGCCGCATTGCCATTGATCTTGGAATGAGCCAGACACTGGTGGGACTGACCATTGTTTCCATCGGAACTTCCCTTCCGGAGCTGGTGACTTCCGTGGTTGCAGCCAGAAAGAACGAAGTGGATATGGCTGTGGGAAATGCGGTAGGCTCCAATATTTTTAATATCCTGATGGTTCTCGGAGTTGCATCTGCCATCAATCCGGTGGCACTGATCCGGGAAAATATTATTGATATTGTCATACTTATCGTGTTCTCGCTGATCGTGTGGATCTATGCGGCGACAAAGCAGAGGATCAGCCGGAAAGAGGGAATTTCCATGGTGTGTATGTACCTGATCTATGCAGGGTATATTATCTGGAGATAGCTGCTGTGGGCATGCAGTTGGCTCGACGTGGACAATAGTATCGTATAGAGTTTATACCAATGCAATTTATAAGAAAAGCTCCAACTGTATCAATATCGGGATACAGTTGGAGCTTTTCTGTAATTATACTCATTTGCACTCAGAAGAGAAAGCTTTTTTTGAAGATTCTTCTGAAGCGTTCTTCTGATGCGGGGTCATATCATCACTGTCCGTCATCAGATATTTCCGGACGGCAAAAAGAATGGCGATACCGATGATCCCGATCAGTGTCTGTACAGGATCGAGATGTTCCACGACCATCTGCCTTGCTGTTGCAAAAAGCAGGACTTCGACAACAGTCTGGGCGGAATGGCGGCAGAGCATTTTTACAAACTCCACACCGACTACAAGGGACAGTGCCTGCGACAGGAAACTGGTAAAAAAGCTGGTGTCCATATCCATGACGGAGGTACCGGCAGTTGTAAGGATCAGTCGGAGTCCGGACAGTGCGATCACGATAATGATCACGATGGATAACACGATCTCTGTGTAACGGGCTGTGTTGTATATCAGTTCATTAAAATGCTTGCGGATATTGTGGTTAACGGCGGTTCTGTCTTTCATGGGAAGTTATCCTTTCTTTTTCGCAGAAGCGGGATGATCGATAAAACGGGTTGCAAAATAGCCGAATACGCAGGTGATGACAACCATACATGGCAAAAACAGCCAGAAGCGCTGCTGGCTCATGGTGTTGAACCATGGAGCATTGGCCTGCAGGATCATAATGATGGGCATATGCCACAGATAGATCCCGTACTGGTTTCGTGCCACGAAATACAGTGGACGCAGAAATCTGAAATCCATTTCCGGCAGGAGGGAGAATCCCACAAGTAGTATACTGAGCAGGACCGCCAGGATGGAATGGGCCGGATAACCGGAGGGAGCAGTGCCATAAAGCCCGTGACTGTGATAATAAAAGATCCATACCAGGATCAGTGCGGCGCTTGCAATAGAAACCGGAAGTCCAAGCTTCAGCCGGTAATCCTGCATACGATCTCCGGTCTGCTTCCAGAAAGCGGCCGCAGCCATTCCCAGCACGAAATTATCCAGCGCAGAGAATACCTGACGCTCGTATACAAAATATACAGAGGTATCTGAAACACCGGAAGCGTGGAGATAACGGACGACTGCGAACCGGCAGATAACAGTGAAAACAATGGACACAATGGAAGCTGCGAGCCAGTTTTTCCGGACAGCCTTATAAAGGAACGGGGCGATCAGATAAAACTGAAAGATCACGCCCATCGTCACAGCGCACCATTGATGGAACCATGTGTCACCGGGGAAAAGTTTTCCGTAAAAGTATAATACGCCAGGATATGCCGAAGTCCCTCATTGCTGAACATCTGCGTGGACATAAAGATCAGAAGGACCGTGATACATACATAATACTGGGGCATAATGCGGATGCAGCGCTTTTTCATAAAAGCCCGCCAGCCGGGGAGACAGCCTCGCGACTCCGAAGAAGAAAGGGAAAGATAAATCCCATATCCGCTTAACAGGAAAAACAGTGTAACTCCTACTTCACCTCCAAGAGTCAGAAGGGTGTGGATGGCTGTATGCGACTGCCATGGCTGCCCGGACAGAACGTAGCAGTGATACAGCATAATGTAGAGAATCGCCCCCGCACGGAGCAGATCGATATTTTTGATACGCTTCATAAATAAATCCTTTCCTGAAAAAAATAAGTCTGCCCCATGACTGAAACGGGCAGACAGAGATAATTTCAGTATAGCATGAACGTGGGAGATTGGAAAGCTGTCGGAAGGAAAATTTACTATTGCAAAAGCAAACATAAGTTTGTATAATGGAAAATATAAGAAACGAACATATATTCGTAAAAAAGAGGAGCGTGAGAAGTGGTGGACATCGAAGAAAGAACACCCGACAGAAAAGCAATACGAGTACATTGCCCGAGTTGCTCCAACAGCAGATTGTTCGATCTGACAGGTGACTGTTCCGGAATCCTCCGGATCAAATGTCCCAGATGCAGAAAAGAGGTGGAGATACAGCTGGCACATTGCAATGAACAGCAATACAGAAGGCAGATCTTTTATTACAGAACACATAAGAGATAAGAAAACCACATAAAAACTGAGTGAGAAGCCGGCCGGCAACTGTAGATTGCGTAAGAGCCAGACTCAAAGCCAGGAAATACTTCCCTGATTTTAATATCAGGGGTGTTTTCCTGGCTTTTTTCTTGTTAGGGCAAGGCCCTGCTTTGCATTGTGGAGTTTTTCGTTGATCCGAAAAACGGAACTTTGGAAAACATGGCTGATTTATGCTTCTAAAAACTCAAGAATCTCTTGTTTTGTCCAATGATTAAATCCCATCTTCGCCAGGGTCCTTCCAGTTTTCATATAATTTTCATCATTATAATAAGATGCTATTGTTACAAGTGCCTTTGCAATCGGAACATCTACACCGCACAAATCTGCAAGCTCACAAAACGGAACAAACAAATATGGAACATCTTCCGTAATATAACGAGCTTTTGATGTGTTAGGTGCATTTTTTATTTTAGAATGAACACTCGACTCACGATTAAAGTCATAAATACATTTTGCATGCGATGCGTAAAGAACATTATTTGCTTCCAGCTCTGTTCTCAAATGCATATGTAAACTATCTCCAACTGCAAGACGTTCTAAATCCAATGCATCCTCAACTTTTGCGACCGCTGTAGAGCAACAATCCGCATAAAAATTGAACTGACCATCAAAGTTCTCGCACAGACCCATGTTCAAAATTGACAATACCGGATGTGCACCAAAATTGATATTTTCAAAAGCAGCCACAATAGGATTTGATAAAAATTCCGGTCGAATCGGGAATACCTCATTAACCAAATTCATCAATTCTGGAGTTTTCTTACTATTCGGGAATATGCTCATTGGCATAAATTCCTTTACACCCATAATAGCTACAGCACCAGCATGAGCTAAACGCGTTGCCCAAGGCAAGCTAATGGTATCTAAAAATGTGATGTCCATACCCGCTTTCTCTGATTTCTGAAGGCATTTGTTCAAGATTAATCCACCATAATTTCCAGGAACAATAAAGATTTTCATGCCATCTCTTAAATATGGAATCATACTATTGAACATAATTCCTGCGCAAAGGAAGGACAAACCATCATAAAGATATCTGAAAATTCCATAGCAGCCTTAATATCTGTAGTTGCCAACGCAATTTTTGAGAATCCTGCATTTAACATAGGACATTCATGTAGTTCAGCAACGGCCTCAATTCCCCCTGTTTCATTAACTGCATTAATCTGAGCCGGAAAATTAGGGGAATCATAAATACAGACATCATGCCCCATCTGGCCCAAACTATATGCCATTGCCATTCCGCCATTTCCTGCACCAATCACTGTGATTTTTTCGTTGTTTTCATAATGCAATAATCTCCTTTTCCTTTTTAATATATTAATATAATTTTATAAAAGCACTGCAATGGTTACGATAGTACTAACAATTGCAATCACAATAAAGAAGAACGGAAGAACTGCCTTTACCCAACGTGGAAAAGGAACTCCTGCAATTGCTAATGCCCCCATGAGAACCGCCTGCGTAGGTGAAATAAGATTCATAGTTTCAGAACCAGCTGCACAAACCATGACTGCAAATTCTTTACCAACACCAAGAAATTCACCTAATGAACCAATAATGGGAATGGTTGCCGTTGCTAATCCTGATGATGATGGAATAAAAAAAGACAAAAATATGTATACAATATATGCAAGAGCTGGGAATACAACTCTGCTAACACCACTCATTAAGATTTCTCCAAAATGAAGAATTGTATCCATAATCAAGCCATCTGTCATAATGACAGATAGACCTTTCGCGCAGCCTAGAGTAATGGCAACTCCCAGAATATTTTGACAGCCTCCAACAAACAGGGAAATCATTTCCTTTTCTTTCATATGAGACATTTTGCCAATAATAACAGCTGCAAGCAGAAAGATTACAGTGAGTTCTTTCATTCCCCAGCCTCCCAAGGGCTGCATGTTTCCAATGAGACGTCCCACTAATGGAATTTGACAAAGATTTTCGTGAATATTATCAAATACGTAAATATTGAATTTACTGCTCCATGGAATGATTGCTAAAATCATTACGATAAAGGAAGAAGCAAACACTGTTAAAATAGCTTTTCTTTGTCTGGTAAATTCAGGAATATCATCGGTACCTAATTTATGAATATGTGATTCTATTTCATCGCGTATATCATAAACAACCGATTTGGTCGGATCTTTACGAACCTTCTCTGCATAATGCATAGTAAAAAGAATAGAAGCGATTACTGTGGCTATATAAATAACAACTCGAATCAGCATACCATCCGCAAGAGAAATTCCGGCAATATCAGAACCTATTCCTACCGAGAAGGATTGATCAACGCACCAACAATTCCCGCTCCAGATCCAAGGAATAAAACCATACAAGCAGTCACTGCATCATAGCCCATTGCAATAAACATCGGAATAAGAATCGGATAAAATGGAATAGTTTCTTCCGAAAATCCAAACGTTGTTCCACCAATGGATGCGATAAACATTACTATAGGAATCATTAGTTTTTCTCGACCATTTAAACGATTGATCACATACATAAGACCTGCATCAAGTGATCTACTCTTTCCTATAATTCCCAAACATCCACTTAACACGAAGACAAATAAGATAATGTCAATTGCACCACGGAATCCTTGCATTGGTGCAGCCAAAATATCCCAAATTCCCTGTGGATTCGATTCTACTGCATATAAGTTCCCGCTACCGGAACATTATCCACACGAGTATATTCGCCCGCAGGAATAAGATGTGTTAAAATTGCCAACACGATCGTCAGTATTATCAAAATACAAATTGATGATGGCATTTCAAATTTTTTCTTTCTTACTTTTTGCTCTGAATCTTTCATAGTTCCCTCCCCCAATCTTTTTTGATATTTATGCAGTTTTGCTTGCTGTACTCATAGTATACGATTTGATTTTGTGTCAAATATGATACTATTTCGTTTTTTTTTATTTATATTTTGTTTATTTTTAATAAATTGTGTTAAATTGTGTTTTTTATGTTTATAAAATAAAAATATGATAAAATATCTACACAAATTAGGAGGGATGAATATGGCAAATATATGTCTAATTGATGATGAAAAAGCATTAAATCAAGTATTAAAAACCTATTTGGAACGCGATGGTCACTCAGTTGCTCCCTATTACTGCATACAAGATATCTATAGGCAAGCAAACTGGTATTCATTGTATGATCTTTATATTATTGACATCATGCTTCCAGATGGTAGTGGCACCGAATTGATGAGAAAGATTAAAGATAAAAATAGGAATATCCCCGTTATCTTGATTTCTGCCCGTGGGGAATGCATTGATCGTGTATTAGGATTTGAAATGGGGTGTGATGATTATTTAGCAAAACCTTTTTTACCAGCAGAACTTTGTTATCGTGTTTCTAATTTGTTAAAAAACAATAATATATCTCTCAAAAAACTTATCAACTTTAATGGGTATAGCCTTGATGAGGCCAAACGAACGATCTGCACTGAGCAACAGCTTCAAATACCTGTTACCAGTAAGGAGTTTGATATTATCCTTTATTTTGTAATGCATCCTTCAGTTGCCATTTCGCGAGATCAGCTTCTTACAGATATTTGGGGTGAAAGTTACTATGGCTATTACCGTGTAGTAGATAATCATATAAAAAATATCCGTAGAAAACTTCCAAAATTTCACTTAGAAACAATCTACGGTTTCGGATACAGGTGCACATTATGATAAGAAAAGAAGCAATCAATCAACGATTTTACAAAAATTTTTTTATTATTTCTGTTATTCTTGCTTTTGCAATTGCTGCTGCCTCTCTCTGCATCATCTACTATTGGTCATTTTACCATTATAATCATATTTTTGAAGATCGCATAATTGATGAAGAAAATCTCAAATATGCCGCAGAAATGGGCATCAAAAACGAATGGCTCTTGGGCGTAAGTACAGATTCTATTGATGTTTTGGAAGCTACATACAACGAAGAGACCAGAGATCATATTTACCAGCAAGCTTTGAACCAACAGGAAATCGAAAAATTTTATCGTGAAAAAATTGATAATAAAGAATTAATTTATTGTATTTCTTTAACGCCAAAAAATGGGGAATTTTTTTATAAATACTCTGTTATCAGAGATCTCTATCATGAAGTATTCCCATATATTGTGGGATCTTTAGCTGCATTTGTTATTTTACTTGTATTTATTTTATATTTTATTTTCGATTTATTGAAAGACAATTTTCTTCTGAATTGGCAAAACTTCAAGCATATGCACACAAACTGGAAAATCTGGCTTTAAACACTGAACCAGTTAAGCCATGCAATAATAATAATCTTATAGATGCACTTGAAAATAGTTTTTATGAAATGCATATTAAACTTTTAAAAAAAGAACAGTTGCAAAAAAGTTCTCTTCAATATATTTCTCACGAAATGAAATCTCCTATCATGATTATAGAAAGCTATGCCGTTTCAGCTAAAGAAAAAATTTATCCGATAGGAACTTTAGATGATTCTTTAAATATTATACTAGAGCAAACAACCAGAATGAAAGAAAAGGTTTCGTCACTATTACAGTATGTAACGCTTAGTACGAAAGAAATTCAAAAAGAAATTTTTAGTTTGTCTGATATGTTTGATACGATTTTTGCCGATTATCATACACAAATCCACATGGTAAAGTATGTACATTTTCACATCCATCCATATTTAAATATTTTTGCTGACAGGCATAAAATACGGGTAGTTCTGGAAAACATTTTGGAAAATCAGCTTAAATACAAAGATTCTCAAATAGCGATCAGGGCTTACCAAAATCAGAAAGATCAAATTATCATATTATTTTATAACGACGGAGCATCTATCGGCCCCGAGTTAAAAAACCAAATCTTTACGCCATTTGCAAAAGGCTACAATGGCTCCAATGGTCTTGGGCTTTCTATCACTAAAACGATTCTTCTCCAACACCAGGGAGATATAGAACTCTTATCAACACGAAAGGGAACGCTTTTTCGCATAACCATTCCTATGTCAATATCAAGTTGTTGCTCCATTGATTCTGGCAAATCTTAACATTGTTCAAAACACCTGTATCTTTTAAAAGACGTGAATCACATTTCTATGGTTCACGTCTTTTTATCAATTATTTGATCTTAATGCTTGGTTGTCCACTTCGTATCCGTTTTAATATCTTGTACTGCCGTTCTAATTCTGCTTATTCATCCATCTGCAATCTCTTTTGATTGGTATAACCCGAATCCGGACGCTTTTTGATACGTGCATGAAGGCGCACTTTCTTAGATACTGTTAAGGGATCTTTACCGGTAATTCTTCCAATTTCTGAGAAGCTTTTGTTCTCGGTAAGACCTTTCTCGATATTAACACGCTGTTCAAATGTTAAATACTGCATGGCAGGAGATCTTCTGGTAACCGAAAAAGGTGAGGGACGCCGAATCTGGTATTACTATGATTCCGCAGCAAATCCTGTTTCAATGCGAGTGTCAGGAAAAGACTATTTTTACGTAAGAAATCTCCAGAATGATGTCATTGCACTGATTGACGACACCGGAGAGACTGTAGTAGAATACAAGTATAACAGCTGGGGAAAAATCCTGAGCATCACCGGCAGCAAAGCCGGCACCATCGGAAAAACAAACCCGTTCCGCTACAGAGGCTATTACTACGACGAAGAAACCGGAATGTACTATCTGAAGAACCGGTATTATGATCCGGAGATCCGGAGATTTATCAGTGCGGATTCGTATATTTCCGGATTTAACAGCACAATGTGCAATGTATTCTGCTATTGTGGAAATAATCCGGTATCTAATAGCGACCCAGAGGGAACTTTCTTTAAACAGATAGTGCATTTTTTTAAATCTACATGGAAAAAAACGAAGAAAGCGGTTGCTAAGGTATATAATTTTGTAAGGGAAAATATTGCAACATTTGTTGGAACAAAAAGTTATCATACCAGTAAAGTAGATGAAGTTTTAGTAGATGGAGTGGTTAAAGTTACTCAGACCATATCGACGCGTAATACTTCTTCCAATTCAGAAATGGTAACGGTATATGCAAATCATGTTAATGGTAAGAGTTTTGAATTTGGTTATTCTATGGATGTAGGTGTTGTACACTCAGGCACTTCTATTAGTCAGGGGACATTAACCCAAAGTTTAAGTATAGGAAAAAAGAAAACTATAGGAGGTAGTGTGGGTCTTAACAATAAAGGGTCTCTTATAGTGGCAACAGATTATACAGTTACATCCGATAAAAGTGAAACAACAACTGAAATATCAGTAGAAATTTCATGGATGGTTCTGGCAGCGGCATTAGGGTGCTTACTTATACCTGAATTAATGGTGGCAATGCCTGCTTTTGTAAAATTTATGGCTTAGTAATTAGCAAAAAGGCTACTATTCAATTGGATTATGGTAGCCTTTTGAGAAAGGAATCATATGGCGAATCTGATATTGAGCATTTTCGAAAGAGTTATAACAATATTAATGTTTATTGCATTGGCAGTTGCTCTCGTATGCAAGAAAAAATCTAAAAAGGTACCTCTTTTTATCATCAGACCAATTTTTCTGGTTGGCTTGTTATTTATCATGTTTCAGGCAGTATTTGTGCAGCGAAATTTTACCTCGCTGGATAAAGCGATTCGGGCATATGATGTTAAGGCGAAGCCAATAGCAACCTTGCAGGATGAGAAATCTACATATGTTATCATGGATGAAGATGGATCTATTGAAGGAAGAATTCCAAAAAATGGAAAGAAATGGAAATTGCCGGATTCAGCATTTTTCAGAAAAAGTATGAGCTATCCTTCAGAAGATGCCAATATTGATATGAGATCAATAGAAATACATGGAGTATGGTATATTGTAATACTCCCACATTATCTTATGGGGGAGTATTCTATAAATGAGGTTCACGATTCGGCTGGAACAGAATTTTTAAAAGCGGAATATGAGAATATAACGGTATATTATGGATATCTGAAAACGAAACCAGATGATTACTGGATTTCTGTAGATGGAGATAAAGTAGCGATCAATCTGTGAAGCGTCAAGATTGTAGGAAAAGGAGAACATAAAAATGAATATTTCACTGTCTAACTGGTGGTCGTGGGGAATCTTATTGCTGTTGCTCATGATAGTGGCAGTTGTGGATTCCAGAAAAAGAATCCCACGAAAAATATCCATATTTATACTGGTTCCGCTTTTGTCTGTGGTCATCATATTTATGATGTCCGAAAATAACAAAGAGGCTGAACAAAGTTTCCATACACTTGAGGAAGCAGTAACAGCCTATGATGATCGGTCAGATGTCGTGGCGACATTACGAGGAAAAACTTCAGCATTGGTTATTATGGATGATGGAGATGTGATGGACTCACAGATTTTTGAAAAAACAGAAAGCGGCTGGAAACTTCCGGAAGATTCAGAGTTTCAGGACACAAAGCGTTTTACAGGAGACAGGATTATAGTCGACGTATCTACCGTAGCAGTTGATGGGGAATGGTATGTTGTGGTGTCACCATATCCGGGAATAAAATCTCCCATAACGAATGTATACGATTCGGAAGGAACAGAATTTTCCGAAGCAAAAGGAAGCGAAAACGTTTACTATGGATATCTGAAAAAATACCCAGAGGACTACTGGGTTTCTGCAAGTGGACAGAAGATGGTTCCAATCGGGATTTTGAAGGATTGGGTCAGAGCTATGAAAAAAATTCTTCTGGATGGAAAATAATAAGTAGTCATTAAAATAATAGATATCATAAAACATAAAACAAAAGATTATGGGATTTCTGTAAATGGGGAGAAGATATCACTTGAGTGAAAAAACAAAACGTTTTTTTCTGATAACATTACTTCTGACACCAGCTTGCTACCAGATCATGCCGGAGATCAGAATGGCATTAGTATTGGCGGCAATGGGAGAAGCTGTATTATCGGCAGATAGAATTTGGGCAAGAAATGAAAGTTTTCCTTTTGCAAATTTATATGATGACAGGAATCCTCTGTATGTACGAAAAATGTTGAAAAAGAGGAAATGTTTTTCCGGGATAAATGGATATTTTGTAGTACAGATTTTGCTTTTGAGTTATGTTCTTCTGATGACAGCAGGGTTCATTTCTGATCATATAATACATAGAAGATATCAGGAAATCAGACTGGAATTTTTCTGGATTTACTGGGGAATAATAATGAGTCTTGGTGTAGTGGAGGCATATTATATCCATATTTATAAGAAAAGTTTCTGCTATCCGAGAAATAAAAAAGGTATCTGGATGCCATTCAGCTTTATCGGATATGAAATGCAGGGACTGGCAGGAAGGATACTGCCTGATCCAACAGAAGAAATGGAGAAAAATCAGCCTTTGGTGTTCGAAGAATGTCTTTTTAAAAACGGATATGCTAAAAAAGCAAATTATATATTAAAAGAGAATGACCAAATCTGTTTTTATCAGAAAAGAAAAAATCAACAGGTAAACTTATGGGCGATCATTGATATAGCAGATATGAAGAAAATGCATATCCAGCTTCTGAATGATGCATTTGAGATTTTCTGGTGTAATGAGCTGACCAGAGAAGAAAAAAAAGAAAGATGTACGTTTTACCTTTGTGATCCAGACTGAGAGAATCAATGATGCTATAGGCAGGATTTTTATGACGGATCAGGAATACGGATGTATAAACATCGAAGTCGTATGGCCGTTTTGTATGAGAAAAAACATGACATCATAAAAATAAAATGTACGGACCGTGAGTCCAGATATAAAAATATTTACAGAGAAATGAGAGAAGAACTGAAGCGGGTGATCGGAAGACGGGATATAGATCGGTAGACTGTATGCAAAGGGAATGTGAAAAAAATATGCTGATCAAAGTGATAGAACCAATTGTATATCTGATAATTATTGTTAATCTGGTGATCGCTATTTCTTATAAAAGAAAATCAAAAAAGACACCAGTTAAGGTTGTTGCGTCAATTGTTATATTAGGAATCGGACTCTTTGTTTGCGATACAGTGTATACTCACCGAAGTTTCAGTTCTGTGGAGAAAGCCGTGGAAGCATATGGTGATAATCCTGAGATCATCCGTATTCTGCAGGGAGAAAATTCTACATATGTTATCATGGATAACGAAGGAACAGTAGAGGGGAAGATTTTTCCGGAAAGTTCTGGGAAATGGAAATTGCCGGATTCTATATTTTATGGTACAGGCAGAGAGTATCAAGATGTAAAGATAAATATCGATATGTCAACGATAGAAATCAATGGGGAATGGTATGTACTGGTAACACCGAATGATGATAATTACGTAGTAGCCGATGTGAAGGATTCTGTGGGAACAAAATTTCTGGAAGCAGAAAATAACAAAAATGAAAAGATATGTTATGGATACATGGAACACAAACCGAAAGACTATTGGATTTCTGTAAATGGAGAGAAGATATCACTTGATTAAAAGAATATGTATTGGAAAAGAAAGAGGTAATTATACAGAAAAATGATCGACGTGTTGAGCAAATCAATTTATTTGTGTGTATATGTCCTGATGTTTACTGGATTACTGAAATCTTTTTATTTCTATTTGGCGCCGGTCGGTGTAATGGAAATTTTGGCGGTTCTGGTAAGCCTGATGATCTCAAATATTCTATTTATTCCTACAGTTATTATACCGTCAAGATGGAAAACCCCTTATAATGTGCCGGATAGTTATAACTGTCAGAATCCATTTTATGTACACGGTATGTTAAATGACAAAAAGGAATCGAAATATGCTCTTCCTATCAGGAAAAACGGAGAGTTAAAAAGTTTTTTGTTTTTGCGAAAAATAATGATTCTGTGGCTGGGAGTGTATTTTACATATCTGGGGATGCAGTATTTAAATCCAGATATAAATAGTACAGTGGTAGAAATCCTTCTGAATATCTCACTGGCTTTTATGATCATGGCAAGAGTATGCATGTGGATATTTTATGTGAAATTTTATAAAAAGAATTATAAATATCCAACAGATAAAGAAGGAAATTGGGCGCCATTCAGTTTTATGTGCCAGAATATCAATATGTATTATGAAAATCCGGTGTGTTACAGGGATTTACAGATACATTCTGATGTAATGGAAAAAGATTTTGGAATTTATCAATATATAAATACGTATAAAGCTCCTCGAAATGGAAAAACTTTTTTCTACAGATATGACAAAACAGATGAGATACATATTTTGGCATATGTAAAAACAGATCTGTTTCAGGAAGCGGATATCGGAAAATTAAATAAAGCTTTTGTAGAATTTTGGAAGCAATATATCAAAACAGAAGAGGAAAAAAAAGAAAATATATTTTTCCTTTGTGCTGGAAGTAGAAGATGATAATCGTGTTCTGAAGAGCATTGTACGGAATAATTCAGGGATAATGATGTATAAAAGACGATACCGTCTTGGAGCGGTATATAACCGTTATTATAATCGCCTGGAAATCCTTCCGTTATATAGATATTCGATATATAAAAAACAATATGAGAAAATGAAAAAAGATCTGTTGGATTGTCTGGGAATATCGGATGTTGTACAGGCTTGACGACTAGGGGGGATCATAATAAACCGAAAAAGAAAAAATAATATACCTGGAAAAATTTTATTATTTTGTATTTTATTCTTGTCATATCGTTGGATTTTTGAAGATGATAGATTCACATTTGGAGTAGCCGCTTGGGGATATTTGGCATTGACTGGATGGGTATTCAGATGTGGCGAAACACCGGATCAGGATATTTCTTCGGAAAGTGTAGATGAAAATCCTCTATATGTTTATGGGATGATGAGAAAAAATCGAAAATGGCTTTCCGGAATCAGAGGGTGTTTTCTGTTTCAAATGTTGCTTTTGACAAATGTTTTTTTTGCAGCAGTATATTCCTGTTGGAAATGTTGGACGAATAGCAGTGGGAATGATGCGATTGAAAAAGCGTTATTACCACTGTATATTTTAATGACAGCGGGGTATGTTCAATTTTTGAAGCATAGTGCTAGGATTCATGCAAGAAGCTACAGGTATATAGAGAATAAAAAAGAAATCTGGATGCCATTCAGTTTTATTTGTTACAAATATGAGAGGTTAATAGATATCAAAATAACTTTTCCAGAAGAGGTCGAAGAACGAAACGTTGTATTTGAAAAAGGGCTTTTACATAACCAGTACCAAAAAAAGTCAGAATATGAACTGGACGAAAAAGGAAAAGTAAGTTTTTTCAAGAAAAATAGAAATAATCAGGTGAATATCTGGGCGCTTATAGATATTACAGATATGGATAGAAATGATGTTTTGTTGTTAAATGATAAATTTGCAGAGTTCTGGATCAATGAGATGACCAGAGAAGAAAAAAAGAAGGATATTCGTTTTACATTTGTAATCCAGGTAGATGAAATGAATGATTATCTGCAGGAAATTTTTTATGAAAGCCAGGGAATCTTTATGGATAAGCACAGAAGCCGGCTGCCTGTATTATATATACGCAAACACGATATCCTGAAAGTAAAATGGGCTGATAATGATTCAAAATATATAAGTATCAATAAGGAAATGAGAAAAGAGTTAAAGAAAATATATGATGATTCGGAGATAGAATCCATTAATAGCTGAAGAAAGGAATCATATGGCGAATCTGATATTGAGCATTTTCGAAAGAGTTATAACAATATTAATGTTTATTGCATTGGCAGTTGCTCTCGTATGCAAGAAAAAATCTAAAAAAGTACCGCTTTTTATTCGGCCACAGCCGAGTCAGCCATGACCGAATAAAAATATGTACATATCTACTCCTTAAACCTGCAAAGTGCCTTCTGCTGTGCTCCATAAATGGAGTGATTTCCGTTGACCAGATAAGCGAGGATGCATACCAGGATAAGGGGGATGGTGTTTCGGGTGCCGAAGACTTCCAGGCCGATAAGGATCGGGGCGATGAGGGTGTTGGTGCGCTGCCGAATACTGCGGCGTAGCCAAGTGCCCCACAGATCATCGGAGGGATCCCGAGGATGGAACCTAAGACGACTCCAAGGGAAGCGCCGATGGAGAACAGTGGTGTCACTTCGCCGCCCTGAAAACCGATGGCAAGTGTAAATACAGTAAACAGAAGCTTCAGAATCCAGTCATATCCGTAGATCGTTTCTCCGGCAAAGGAAGCGGAGATGAGATTGGTTCCAAGACCTGTGTAGCGTCCGCCATAGCTCACAAACAGCAGAGCTGCCAGTGGAATGGCCATGACACCGATGCGGATCAGAGGATTTGAAATTTTTTCCCCGAATAATTTCTTTGCTTTCTGAAGAAGTACGGAAAAGCATCGTCCGGCGAGACCAAAGGCAAGCCCGAGAGCAATGAGAGAGATCATGCTTCGGAGATCGGTCACAGTCCAGGTGTCCTGGATATCCACAGCAAATTTTCCAGTCCCAGGAAATGAGAGGTGAAGGAGGCTGTATATGCGGCAATAAGTGCCGGCAGCAGCGCATCGTACTCAAGATATCCGGCAACGATCACCTCCATGGCAAAAAATACAGCGGCTAACGGCGTCTGGAACAGACCGCCAAAACCGGCAGCCATACCGGTGATCAGCATGACAGGCTTATTTTCCTGGATATGCAGCCTGCGTCCTGCCTCGTGAGAGAGTGTAGCACCGATCTGCACGGCAACACCTTCACGACCGGCACTTCCTCCGAAGAGATGAGTGATCCAGGTGCCGATCATTACCAGAGGGACAAGGGCCAGAGGAATCTGGTCTCTTTTTCTGCCCGGTTTCGAAGATCAGGGACATGCCCTTTAAGCTTAAGGTGCTGAATGATGATACATCCACACAATAAGAAGTCCGGCCAGAGGCAGGAAGGGCAGCAGGCAGCGCCAGTGTGCAGTGCGAAAAGCAGAGATCGCCAGCAGGCCCCGGCCGAAGATAGTATCTACGATCCCGACGCAGATTCCCACCACCACTGCAAGGACAGCATATTTCAGCTGCAGAATCCGATGTTCTTTTTGGATAGTTTCTTTTGTCATAGTAACTCCTTTCAATCTCCCCGTTTTGAAAAATCCATCAAAAAAAAGCTGGTAACCCCGTGCATTGCACAGAAGTCATCAGCTCATTGGCGGTTTCGATAAAGATCGGGGGAGAACTTCATTCCCTTTCTGCCTGAGAGTATAGCATCCGAGGCTGATATCGTCAATAGTCAGACGGAAATCCGGAGTATCTTATTTGTTACAGGTGTGCTATGATTAAACAAATCGGCAGGTTACGGGTAAAACAGTAAAGCGTAATGTGCTGCGACTAAGACCTGGACATATGAGAATGTAAAAATAACGGAGGAGACACCATGGAAGAACCAAGAATTGACAAAACGATCTATACAGGAAGACCGGAGAATATCGAGGGCCGTCTGGAGAAGGAAATCGCAGTGTACGATTTTCTGGACAGTCTTGGGATTGAATATAAAAGAGCAGATCATGAGGCCCTGATGACCATGGAAGCCTGCGAGGCAGTGGATCAGCTTCTGGGAGCGCAGATATGCAAAAATCTTTTTCTCTGCAATCGACAGAAAACAGATTTCTATCTTCTGCTGATGCCTGGAGAGAAGCCGTTTAAAACAAAATTTCTGTCCAAACAGATCGGAACAGCCAGACTTTCCTTTGCAGACGGAGAGCAGATGGAGGAATATCTGAACATTACCCCGGGATCCTTAAGTCTGATGGGACTGATCTTTGACAGAGAAAAGAAGGTACATCTGGTGCTTGATAAAGAAGTCCTGGATGAAGAATATTTCGGATGCCATCCGTGCATCAATACTTCCACTTTGTTAATGAAGACCAGTGATGTAAAAGAAAAAATCCTGCCGGCGCTGGGCCACGAATATCAGGTGGTCGAGCTTCCGACAGAATAAAAATCAACGTATGGGTGTAAAGTCCTTTTTGTTGGACTCTGCTATGATGTAATGGGGGCGCTGCTTGACCTCCATATAGGTTTTTGCTATGTACTGCCCCATGATACCCAGGCAGAAAAGCTGCAGGCCGCCGATGAAGATGATGACACAGATGGTGGAAGCCCAGCCTGGGACCGGATCATCAAAGATCAGCTTTCGGATTATGATGGCTACCAGGACCAGAAAGGAAAAACCGGTCATGGTCGTTCCGAACCAGGAGGCGATGGTCAGCGGTACCTGAGAGAAATTGATGATGCCGCTGACTGCGTATTTAAACAGCTTCCAGAAGTTCCACTTGGTCTCACCGGCTACGCGTTCGATATTTTTGTAGGGGAGCCAGCAGGTGCGAAAACCGATCCAGCCGAATATTCCCTTGGAAAAGCGGTTGTACTCACTCATGGAGACAATGGCATCCACCATACTGCGTTTCATCAGACGGAAGTCTCTGGCACCGTCCACAATATCTGCATCCGAGATCTTATTGATCAGCTGATAAAATTTCCGGGCAAAAAAGCTCCGGATAGGTGGCTCTCCGTCACGGCTGACACGCCTGGTGGCAACGCTGTCATATTCTCCGGATTCCAGCTTCTCCAGCATTTCCGGAAGAAGGGACGGCGGATCCTGAAGATCAGCGTCCATCACTGCTACATAATCGCCGCCGGCATTGCAGAAGCCTGCATACATGGCAGCTTCCTTTCCAAAGTTTCTGGAAAAAGAAAGATAGATCACATGAGGATCCTTTCGGAAAGCTCTTTTAAAATCTCAAGGGTTCTGTCTCTGGAACCGTCATTCACAAAGATCAGTTCATAATCACAGTTCATTTGCCTGAGGACAGAAGTGGCTTCCGGGTAAAAAAGCGGAAGAGATTCTTCCTCATTGAAGCATGGTATAATTAAAGAAATCATTTTTTGCCTCGTTTTCCAGATCATAATAAATGATCATTTTGGCGGATATCTGTAGTCCGCCCTGGTTTCAGGTTGCTTTTGGATGGGTACTATCATATCATATTTGTCCGGAATCGGCTATAAAACAGAGGATTTTTTTCTTGCACCGCTGTTTTTGTGATAAACTGTAAAAAAAGACAGAAAAAAGATAAACAAGAGGTGTGATATGCTGGAAAAATTTAACAGCTTTATGGAGAAATGGATGGCTTTTGTGACGCCGGCTTGTCTGCTTACGGGGGTACTGTTTCCGGATATTGCGAAGCATGGCGTGCCCTATGTGACGTATGCTTTTGCGTTTATGACCTTTATCGGCGCACTGAAATCCAGATTCCGTGATGTGGCAGATGTGTTTAAGCGGCCGCTTCCGCTGATCCTGATGCTGCTGGTCCTTCATGTGCTGGGACCGGTGGCGCCTGCGGTCTGGGACATCTTCTGTTCCCGGGCAATATGAATTATATCACAGGAATGGTGCTGGAATTTTCCGTACCTGCAGCGGTGATCAGTCTGATGTGGGTATCCATTTATAATGGAAACAGTCCGCTGTCACTTTCGCTGGTTGTGATCGATACGATCCTGGCTCCCTTTCTGATCCCGGCAGTATTGAAGCTTCTGGTGGCTCCAGCGTAAAAATGGATACTGTGGGAATGATGAAGGAGCTGGTTTTCATGATCGCTCTGCCGGCAGTCCTTGCCATGTGCCTTAATGAAGTCAGCCATGGAAAGGTTATGGAGACCTGGCCGAAAAAGCTGGCGCCTTTTTCAAAAATGTGCCTGATCTTTGTGGTAACCTCCAACTCCTCCAAGGTTTCTCCTTATATGAAGCATCTTAACGGAGAACGGCTGGAGGTAGCAGCAGCGATCCTGGCCCTGGCAGCAGGGGGATATGCCATCGGCTGGATCATTGCCATTCTTACAAGGCAGAATAAAGAGGCAACGGTTTCCATGATCTATGGTTCCGGAATGCGGAACATCAGCGCCGGTGCGGTGATCGCGGGAGCGTATTTTCCGGCGGAAACATTATTTCCGGTTATGATCGGAACGTTATTTCAGCAGATCCTGGCGGCTTTTTACGGAAGTATGATGCGCCGGATCCAGACCGGACAGCAGGAAAGGGAGAAGGAGCATGGAGTTTCAGCATGAATTGATCATTCCCAATGAGGGATTTCCTTTTAAGCTTTTTCTTTTTGAAGGAAGAAACGGAAATTATGTAAGGGAAAAACACTGGCATACTTCGATCGAGATCTTTGCGGTGATGGAGGGGAGCCTTTATTTTTATATCGATGAGAAAGAGTATCCGCTGAAGGCAGGGGAGTTTCTGATCATTAATTCCAATGAAGTACATTCTATTCAGGCGCCAGTACGTAATGAGACCATCGTACTGCAGATCCCGCTGAAGCAGTTTTCGGATTATTTTACCGCTCAGAGGTTCATCCGTTTTAGGAGCAGAAACGAAGAGTCTGAGGAAACAGACAGGCGGATGGTTTCTCTGATCCGGGAGATGTACCGGGTGTATGTATCCGGGGAAACGGGGTACGAATTCCGTATCAGGGCAGTGTTCTATGAAGTCCTTTATCTTATGGTTTCCGCATACAGGGAAACAGAGGTGGAGGAGAATGCGCTGAAGATCAGCCGCAGATTGGATGCTTTGTCAAAAATAACCACTTATATGCGGGAGCATTACAAGGAGGATCTCAGGCTTTCCGGACTTGCAGCCATGTTCGGATATTCCGATGCATATCTGTCAAGGATGTTCCGGAAATATGCGAGGGTCAATTTTAAGACATATTTACAGGATATCCGCATGGCATACGCCTATAAGGAGCTTTTGAATACAGATCATACCATCAGCTCCATCGCACTTGACAACGGGTTTGCAAGCAGCAGGGCTTTTTCCAGGGAATTTGTAAAGCGTTACGGGATCCTGCCGGGAAGAGTGGAGCGTCAGAATCATAAAAATGTCAAAAAAGTGCTATGAATGAGTCAAGAAAAGCGGCGAAAAGCATACCATGATGTGGTATGCTTTTTTCAGTTCAAAACGAAGATGCAGAGAAGCTGTGAAACAGTAATTTTGCAAGGAGGGTTAAATTGTGAAAATTCAGAAAGTAACAGATCCGGCTTTCCGCAGATACGGAAGGGTTCTGGAGGGATACAATTTCGGTCCGCTTCTGAAGGAGATGAAGCATACACCGGTCCCGGAGGATGTGGTATATGTTCCGTCAGCAGAGGAGCTGGAAGCTCTCGATGTGGAAAAAGAGCTGAAAAACAGAGCGTTTGGTGGATTACCTGTCCAGATCGGATATTGTAATGGTCACAACAAAAAACTGAATGCCCTGGAATATCATCGGAATTCCGAGATCAATGTAGCAGTGACAGATCTTGTACTGCTTATCGGACATCAGCAGGATATAGAAGAGGATCTTACATACGATACCTCAAAGGTGGAGGCATTTCTGGTACCGGCAGGAACCGGGATCGAGGTTTATGCAACAACTCTCCACTATGCACCGTGTCATGTGAATGAGAGCGGATTTCAGTGTGTAGTTGTTCTTCCGAGAGGAACCAACACAGAGATTGATTTTTCAATGTCAGAGGACGGAGAGGACGGTCTGATGACAGCCAGGAATAAATGGCTTATCGCTCATGAGGATGCGAAGATCGAAGGCGCATTCAATGGATTGAAGGGTGAAAATATCACACTTGACTGATTTTTGATGAAGTGAATAGTTACAAACGAACAATAATATCACCGGTGGAAAATCTGCCGGATATAAAAAGGAGAATGAAGATTATGAACAACATGCCAGAAGTTAAGATCGGAATCGTTGCAGTCAGCAGAGATTGTTTTCCAGAGAGTCTTTCCGTAAACAGGAGAAAAGCTCTTGTAGAAGCTTACACAAAGAAATACGATGCAAAGGATATCTACGAATGTCCGGTCTGTATCGTAGAGAGTGAGATCCATATGGTCCAGGCTCTGGAGGATATCAAAAAAGCAGGCTGTAACGCACTCTGTGTATATCTTGGAAACTTCGGACCGGAGATTTCTGAGACACTTCTTGCAAAACATTTCGAGGGACCGAAGATGTTCATCGCAGCAGCAGAGGAAACACAGGATAATCTTTGCCAGGGACGTGGAGATGCTTACTGCGGTATGCTGAACGCAAGCTACAATCTGCAGCTTCGCAACGTAAAAGCTTATATTCCGGAGTATCCGGTAGGTGACGCAGAGGACTGTGCAGATATGATCCATGAGTTCCTTCCGATCGCAAGAGCAATCGAAGGACTTAGCAACTTAAAGATCATCAGCTTCGGACCGCGTCCTACAAACTTCCTTGCATGCAATGCACCGATCAAACAGCTTTACAACCTTGGCGTAGAGATCGAGGAGAATTCTGAGCTGGATCTTTTCGAGGCATTTAACAATCATGCAGGTGATGAGAGAATCCCGGCAATCGTTAAAGAGATGGAAGAGGAGCTTGGCGCAGGAAACAAGAAGCCGGAGATCCTTTCGAAACTTGCACAGTATGAGCTGACTCTGAAAGACTGGGTGAGAGATCACAAGGGATATCGTAAATATGTAACACTGACAGGTAAATGCTGGCCGGCATTCCAGACACAGTTCGGATTCGTTCCGTGTTATGTAAACAGCCGCCTGACAGCACAGGGAATTCCGGTATCCTGTGAGGTTGATATCTACGGAACATTAAGTGAGTTCATCGGACAGGTTGTAAGTGATGATATCGTTACACTTCTTGACATCAACAACTCTGTACCGAAGGATATGTACAAAGAGTCCATCGAAGGCAAATTCAACTACACACTTCAGGATACATTTATGGGCTTCCACTGTGGAAACACAGCATCCAGCAAGCTGTCCTTCTGTGAGATGAAATACCAGATGATCATGGCAAGATCACTTCCGATCGAAGTTACAAACGGAACTCTTGAGGGAGATATCAAACCTGGCGACATCACATTCTACCGTCTGCAGAGTACAGCTGACAACAAGCTTCGTGCATACATTGCACATGGTGAAGTTCTTCCGGTTGCAACACGTTCCTTCGGAGCTATCGGTGTATTCGCAATTCCGGAGATGGGACGTTTCTACCGCCACGTACTGATTGAGGGAGGCTTCCCGCATCACGGAGCTGTAGCATTCGGACATCACGGAAAAGCTCTTTTCGAGGTATTCAAATACATCGGTGTACCGGTTGAGGAGATCGGCTACAACCAGCCGGCAGGCGTGAGATATCCGACAGAGAATCCCTGGAGATAATTAAAACAGGCAGATAAGATCATCCGCAGATGCGGACTGATCCTGCTAAATCAAGTACGATTCAGAAACCGCGAGCTCTCAGGCGTGCAGACGCTGCGAACTGAGAGCCGCGGTTTCTGTGTTTACAGGAGGAAAAATTATTATGTATTATATTGGCATTGATCTTGGAACTTCCGCTGTAAAGCTTCTTCTTATGGAAGGATCCGGAAAGATCTGCAACATTGTATCAAAAGAATATCCGCTGTTCTTCCCGCATCCGGGCTGGTCTGAGCAGAATCCGGAGGACTGGTTTACTCAGAGCATGGAAGGGATCAAAGAGCTTACAGAAGGAATTGATCGCAAAGAAGTAGCAGGAATCGGTTTTGGCGGCCAGATGCACGGTCTTGTAACTCTGGATAAAGATGACAATGTGATTCGTCCGGCGATTCTCTGGAATGACGGCCGTACAGGTGAGGAAACAGAATACCTGAATTCAGTCATCGGAAAAGATAAACTCTCTCAGTACACAGCAAACATTGCATTTGCAGGTTTCACTGCGCCGAAGATCCTCTGGATGCAGAAGCATGAACCTGAGAATTTTAAAAAGGTTGTAAAGATCATGCTTCCAAAGGACTATCTTGCCTATCGTTTAAGCGGATCCTTCTGCACAGATGTTTCCGATGCTTCAGGTATGCTTCTTCTGGATGTGAAGAACCGCTGCTGGTCAAAGGAAATGCTTGAGATCTGCCATATCACAGAGGCACAGCTTCCGAAGCTGTACGAGAGCTGGCAGGTAGTCGGAAACCTGAAAGCGGAAGTTGCAAAAGAGCTTGGCTTCTCAGAAGATGTGAAGGTTGTAGCAGGTGCAGGCGACAATGCGGCAGCAGCTGTCGGAACAGGAACTGTTGGTGACGGCCAGTGCAACATTTCTCTTGGAACATCCGGTACGATCTTTATTTCCAGCAAAGATTTTGGAGTAGATGAAAACAATGCACTTCATTCTTTTGACCATGCAGATGGAAGCTATCACCTTATGGGTTGCATGTTAAGTGCTGCATCCTGCAACAAATGGTGGTCTGAGGAGATTCTTAAGACAAAGGATTTCGTGGCAGAGCAGGCACCGATCCGGAAGCTTGGTGAGAATCAGGTATTCTTCCTTCCATATCTGATGGGAGAGAGATCTCCGCATAACAACCCGGATGCAAGAGGCGTATTTTTCGGAATGTCCATGGATACCACGAGAGCAGATATGACCCAGGCTGTTCTGGAAGGAGTTGCTTTCGGACTTCGAGATTCCCTTGAGGTTGCAAGAAGTCTCGGAATCCATATTGAGCGCACCAAGATATGCGGCGGCGGAGCTAAGAGCCTCTCTGGAAAAAGATCATTGCAAATGTGATGAACCTGAAGGTGGATGTGCCGGAGAATGAGGAAGGCCCGTCCATGGGCGGTGCAATGCTGGCAGCAGTAGGCTGCGGTGAATACCCAGACGTGGAAACAATCTGTAATAAGCTGGTCAGGGTAGTAGATACGGTAGAACCGGAACCGGAGCTGGTTGCAAAATATGAAGAAAAATACCGGAAATTCCGCAAACTGTATCCGGCAATGAAAGAGTTGTTCAGATAACAGCCATTTTCACAGATAAATATTGTTCTGCTCCATATGTATGGAGCACTGAACGGTTAAAGATCAGGAGCATGTCACAGCTCCTGATTTTTTCTGTACTGTCTTGGTGTACAGCCCTTGATTTTCGTAAAGATCTTTGTGTAATAATTAGAGTCCGAAAAACCGGACAGCAGTCCTGATTCCGTAATAGAACAGGAGGGATTTTCCAGATATTCCAGGCTGCGTTCAATGCGGTATTCCTGGATGTATCCGAAGAGAGTGATATTCATACATTTTTTGAAAAGCCGGCTGCATTCGCTGGGACTTAAGTGGATCAGGTCTGCAACATCATTCAGGAGGATCTTTTCAGAGTAGTGTTCTGCGATATAGGACATGATCTGACGGATGCGGCGGTAGTTTTCTTCATCCTGACCGGATGGAAGAATTGCCCGGGAGATCGTATTTTCATACAAGATCTTCCAGAAGTGCTGCAGTCTGGCGATGACCTCAAATTCATACATGGGTTCCCGGCTGCAGTCCAGGTCGATGATGTCACGGATATCTTTTATGGCCTCGGAATGCCATTTGCAGGATAGATCAAGCGGTACGGCAGACAGGGAGCTTCGGAGGATCGGTTCTGTATATTTCTGGAAAAGAAGGCTTCCCGAAAATCCGTAGATCAGTTTGGGGTCAAAGGTTATGGGGATATACTGACAGTCCTGATCCTGATACATATATCCGGCATGAAGGGCATTGGCATTGCCAAAGATTGCCTGTCCCTCTTTCAGGTGAAAGGTATTCTGATTGATCTTGTAGAGCATTTCGCCCTTTTCGATATAGGTAAGCTCGATCTCCGGATGCCAGTGCCACAGAAAGGAACCGGTCTCATAGCCGGAAAGCCGCTCGTAGCTTACCAGGAATGGGAAGGAGCTGTCTCCGTGTTTTTTCAGTTCTTTTCCGGCGGGATCTGTGATGATCTGCATGGTGTTACCTCCTTCCTTCTGTGCGCAGATTCTGAAGTGTATATCTGCTTTTCTTAGTGGAACTTATTTTATCAGAAAAGGCATAAAATGCAAAGGGATATTCCGGGATCACCACAAAATAATACGGTTTTTACACAAAATTGTTATGGACAGAAAAGACGGGACTGTTATAATAAAAGTACATGAAGCGTGACAGAGCGGAAGATTTTTTCAGGTTCTTCCGGATCTGGGGTGTAAACTATATAACAGGAGGAAGAAAAAATGGGAACAATTAAAATTCCGGCAGCAGACGTGCTGAAAAAAATCTATGGTGAGACAGAGGAGAGCAGCGCCCGTTATACCAATCTTGCTGTGAATTTCGAGAAGAAATATCATCATGACAAGGCAGAGTTTTTTACCGCTCCGGGCCGTACGGAGATCATTGGAAACCATGTTGATCATAACGGCGGTCAGATCATTGCTGCAAGTATCGATCTGGATACCATCGGTGCTGCTTATCCAAACGGAACCAATGTGATCCATATGATCAGTGAGGGTTACAAACAGGAAGTAGTTGTTGATCTTGACAAACTCAGCGCAGAAACCTATACAAAGGGTACAGATGCTCTTGTTGCAGGTATTATGGAGTATATGCAAAAAAAGGCTATGCTACCGGTGGATTTGACGCTTATGTTTCCACCAAGGTTATTGCCGCTGCAGGTGTAAGCTCCTCTGCTTCCTTTGAGATGCTTGTATGTGCGATCACCAATTATTTCTTTAATGAAGGTAAGCTGGAGTACGGCGAGTATGCGAGAGCAGGTCAGTATGCTGAGAATGTTTACTGGAAAAAGGCTTCCGGTCTGATGGACCAGATGGCTTGTGCTGCCGGCGGCCCGATCCTTCTGGATTTCTCTGATAAAGAGAATATCAGCTGTGAGAAGATTGCATTTTCCTTTGAGGATATGGGCTGCAGACTTGTGATCGTAAACACCGGCAAGGGTCATGCAGATCTTAGTGAGGAATATTCGTCTATTCCTATGGAGATGCGAGAGGCTGCGAAGGCTATGGGCGTAGAGCTTCTCTGTGAGTCCAGTATGGAGAATCTTCTGGCACATGTGAAGGATATTCCGAATGACCGTGCTGTTCTCCGTGCGATGCATTTTTATGAAGAGAATAGACGTGTTGCAGATGCAGTGAAGGCTGTTGAGAATAAAGACGGTGAGGGATTCCTGCGTCTTCTTGAGGAGTCCGGTAATTCTTCCTGGGAGTGGCTGCAGAACTGTTATTCTCTGCAGAATTGCAAGGAGCAGAAGATCACGTTGAGTCTGGCGCTTACCAAGCTGTTTCTGAATAAGATCGGTGCTGGTATCTGCAGAGTTCATGGTGGTGGTTTTGCAGGAGTTATCATGTGCGTGCTTCCGATCGAGAATGCAGATGCGTATGTGGACTATATGGCTCAGTATGTCGGAAGGGAAAATGTCTATCCGATGAATATCAGGAGTACAGGGGCTGTTCATGTTGAGTAATTTTTGACGGTATAACGAACGTCATGGAGGCGGTTTGTTTCTGAATGCGGCTTTGGCGGCATCCGGAAATGAACCGCCCTTTGCGATGTGCTATGATTTTTTATTTTTTAATCAAAATTTTATGATTTGTTTCTGATTTAAATTTATGGGTTATGGTATAATGAGAAAAATTATAAGAGAGTATTAAAAAAGAATTTGCAGAAATTTTCAAGGTGAGGTTTCTGGAGTTGTTTTGAGTTTTGTTTTTTCATTATATTTCGTAAGAAAGGTTTGACATATTTATGAGCAGAAGAGAGTTTCTTGAGGTTTTACGGGGGCAGCTGTCCGGACAGATGACCCAGGGGAGAGCTGCGGCTCATGTGCGGTATTATGAGGATTACATTCAGTCTCAGTCCGGAACGGCCGAAGTGAATCAGATGTCCTGGAAGAACTGGGGGATCCCAGGCTGATCGCCAAGACTTTGATCGATACAGATGACAGTGCAGCTGTTTATGATGAGTCAGGTTATTCTGAAGAGAGCTACGGCGCAGATGATTATGCGGATAATGGGACGGAGAGCAGTGCCGGAAAGGCAAGAAGCTTTAAACTGGATCTGAGCACATGGTATGGAAAGGCGATCGTGATCGCTGTTGCAGTGTTGATTGTGATACTTTTAACAACTGTTTTGGTGGCAGTTGCTCCATTTTTTATAATTTTTGGTATAGTTTTGTATTTAATATCCTGGTACAGGAAGAAAAAAGTATAATTGTTCCACAATAGCTGTGAAACAAAGATAATTTCCGTGTAATGAAATGGCTTGCTTGTGAAAAAAGTACTTATAAGATTTGCATAAAAAATACGTATTTGGTATTGATTTATAGTGAATTTTACTGTATAATTTATATCAACAAGTTGAGATTGTGTCTGTTTTGTATAAAAACAGACGATGCCATTGAGAAAAGAGAACGGCAGAAGATATGCATCGAAGGATGCGTTATTTTCTGCCGATTTTTTTATCTGTTTTTTTATGGAAGGTGATCAGAATGGATTGCCTTGTTGAGGTACAATAAATTGTGCAAAATAGATAAGAAAGTAACAATTTAAAATAGATAATTATCAAGAATAGATAAAGAAATACCAAAAAGAAAAAATAACTGTTGATTATATTCAAGAAATGTGTTAATATTTGGTGAAAAGTTGGTAAAGATAACAAATGTGCAAATACGAAGGAGGGTAGTAAGGGGGCATTTTTGACAGCAGGACGTAAATGAGCGTTTTGCTTAATGTATTGGGGTAATTGCTGGAAGATATAACGGAAGTGTTTTTCAGCAAAATGTGTAATGAGCAACATGATCAGCACTGTCAGGGAGACAGAGATATCAGGATGATGCAGCTGATCGGTAGTACGTAAATTTATGAAAAGCAGGTGATATACAATGAAAAGTAAAAAATCTTTTTTCAGGACAGTGGAGCCTTATCTCTATCTGGTTCCTGTATGATCCTTTTTATACTGTTTGTATTCTGGCCGTTCGTTAAGACGATCCAGCTGAGCTTTGCCAGAACCACACCTCTTGGTCAGGTGGCACAGTACGTAGGACTTGACAACTATACGAATATTTTTACAGACGGAACGTTCCTTAACAGTTTGGTGGCAACACTGAAATTCTCTGTTATGCGAGTTATCCTTTCTATTGTGCTCGGTTTTATACTGGCGATCATCAGTACAGAGAAGATCAGGGCGAAAGGATTTTTCCGTACTGTATATGCACTTCCGATGGCTATTTCCGCAGCAGCGGCATCTGTAGTGTTCATGTTTATTTTCCACAGCTCTCTGGGTATCCTGAACAAGGCTCTCGGAACTCATATCGGATGGCTGACAGATAAGAAATATGCACTGATCGCAGTTACGATCGTCAGTGTATGGATGGCTATCGGTATGAACTTCATTTACCTTACTGCAGCGATCCAGAGTGTACCGGCTGAGCTTTATGAGAGCGTTGCCCTGGATGGAGCGAATTTCTTCCAGAAGCACCGCCATGTAACGATTCCGTCAATCTCTCCGACACTGTTCTTCCTTCTCATCATTAATGTCATCAACTCCGTACAGGCATACGCAGAGTTCAAGATGATGACCCAGGGCGGACCGGCAGAGAGTACCAACGTTATTGTGTATGAGATTTACCAGGAGCATTTATCAACAGCCGTTTCGGTGTGGCCTGTTCAGAATCCGTAATTCTGTTTGTTATTTTGATCATCCTGACTGCACTGCAGTTTAGACTGGAAAAGAAGGTGACCTACTGATGAAAGAAAAACCATATGTAAAAGTGGCGATGTATGCGCTGAATATTATTTTTGCAATTATTATCATTGTTCCTGTTATCTACTGTTTCAATGTTAGTATGATGGATCTGAAGGAGATCTACGGTGGAAGGTTCTGGCCGTCCCATCTGACTATCGAGAACTATACGAGAGCATTTCAGCTTGCACCGTTCTTTACTTTCATTAAGAACTCACTGATCGTATCCGGTGTCATCACGGCAGCACAGGTTATCACAGGTGCTCTTGCTGCTTATGCTTTTGCAATGATGGAGTTTAAAGGCAAAAAAGTCCTGTTCTATATTATGCTGGCAACCATGATGATCCGAGCCAGGCGATCATCATCGCAAACTACCTGACAATCGCTGACTGGGGTATCCGCAATACATATGCAGCTCTGATCCTTCCGAATGCGGCAGCAGCCTTTGCAGTATTTAACATGCGTCAGGCATTCCTGACACTGCCGAAAGAGATTCATGAGGCAGCCGAAATTGATGGATGTACAAACTTCAAGTTCTTATATACAATCGGTGTTCCGCTTATTAAACCATCACTTGGTGCTCTGATCATCTATGTATTCCTTCAGAGCTGGAACTACTATCTGTGGCCGCTGCTGGTAACAGACAGTGTAAATATGAGAACTGTTCAGATTGGTCTTGGTATGCTTCAGGGTGCTGAGGCAACGGACTTCCGACCTGTTATGGCAGGTGCAATGGTAATCCTGATCCCGTCAATCCTTGTATTCATCATTGGTCAGAAACAGATGATCAGTGGTCTGACAGCAGGTGCTGTTAAAGGTTGATTTGATCACAGATATTGGGTAATGTAGCGAAAATGTTAATTTATCCGGCCTGTATGGGGCAGGCCGGAACAAATAAAAAGGAGGGCTTTTATATGAAAAACAAAAAATGGATGGCGATTCTTTTAGGAGGAATCATGGCAGCATCTCTGGCAGCTCCGTGTTCAGTAAGCGCAGCAGAGAAAACAACAATTACTTTCTGGCATGCAATGGGCGGCACAAACGGTGAGGTGCTTCAGCAGATCGTGGATGATTTCAACGCATCCCAGGATGAGATCGAGATTAAAGCTGAGTATCAGGGAACCTATGATGATACCATCACAAAACTGAAAGCTGCTATGCAGAGTGATTCCGGTCTTCCGGATGTTTGCCAGATGTATGACGTAGGAACAAAGTTCATGTATGACAGTGGTGCTGTCATTCCTGTAGAAGACAAATTTGAGAGCACAGGTTATGATAAGAGTTCCGTTATGGATGTTATCAGCAGCTACTATACCGTAGAAGGCAAGCAGTATGCAATGCCATTTAACGTATCCACACCTATGCTGTATTACAACAAAGACGTATTTGAGGCAGCAGGACTTGATCCTGAAACTCCTCCGACAACTTATGATGAGGTTCTTGAGGATGCAAGAAGATCGTAGAGAGCGGAGCAGCTCCGGTTGGTTATTCACAGGCTATTTACGGATGGTTCTTTGAGCAGCAGCTTGCAGGACTTGGCGTAACATACGGAAACAATGACAATGGACGTACAGAGGCAGTTACAGCTGTTGATTTTGATTCCAACGGCGGCGGACTGAAAGTATTTGACATGTGGAAAAAGCTGTATGATTCCGGATACTTCGAAGATTACGGAACAACAACAGCAGATACTCAGACAGCGTTCTTCTCCGGACAGGTTGGTATGTTCATCGAGTCTACTGCTATCCTGAAAAACGCAGTTGATTCTTCTCCGTTCGAAGTTGGTACAGGATATCTTCCGAGAATCGAGCAGAATGATGAAGGCGGTGTTATCATCGGTGGTGGATCCCTGTGGCTTACAGATACAGGTAACGAAGCTAACGAAGATGCAGCATGGAAATTCATCGAGTACATCACAACTCCTGATGTACAGGCTAAATGGTCCATGGGCACAGGATACTTCGCAATCAACGAGAAAGCTTATGAGACAGACGATATGAAAGCTTATCTTGAAGAGAATCCGAACTTTATGACAGCTATCAACCAGCTGAAGGATTCTCCTGTAAACTGCAATACAGCAGGTGTTCTTTCCGGTGTACAGACAGAGGCCCGTCTTACATTCAACGAGATCATGCCGCAGGTATATGATGGCAAGCTCACAACTCAGGACGCTGTTGATCAGCTTGCAGCTTCTGTAAACAAAGCAATCGAGAACTATAACGAGTCTATTAAATAATCAGAATGCCCTCTGATCAGTAGATAGAGCAACAGATAGGGATACCGCCGCCAGGCGCCGGTATCCCTGCTGTTTTACATGCTGTGAGACTACAGATAATGTATATCCGGGGCACAGGATCATATGAAAAACTGCGTAGTGAGACGGACAGAGAGAGTCCGGCTGACTAGACAGCTTTCGAATGGCGGGAGTGTGGTCTGCGGCGTTTGTGCAGGGCAAAATGGAAGGATACGCTATTGGCGTTATCACCGGCGGAAAATAATGATACAACAGGAAAGGGGCAAATTTATGGGCGGAATTCTCGGAGCATATAATGCAATATCGGATTATTTGCACACTTTAAATATGGGATCGACGCTGTTTCGGCTGATTCTTGCGATGTTTCTTGGATGTCTGATCGGTATTGACCGTGGAATGAAGAAGCGTGTGGCAGGTGTAAAAACACATATGATCGTCTGTATGGGGGCAACTCTGGTTATGATGACGGGCGATTTTATCCATGTATATTCTAACGGGGCAGGGATCGGAGATACTGCACGACTTGGCGCGCAGGTTGTCAGCGGGATTGGTTTTCTTGGCGTAGGAACGATTATCGTGACCGGGCAGAGACATGTTTCAGTCTTACGACGCGGCCAGCCTCTGGACATCCGCATGTATCGGACTGGCTGTGGGGATCGGCTTTTACAGCGGTGCGATCTTTACCACGCTGGGACTTATTCTGGTGTTCAAATATGCGAAATATATAGAGGTTTATGTGGAAGAGCATTCCAATACCTATGACGTATATATGGAGTTTGAAAATGAAGACAAGATGAGTATGGTCATAAAGAAGCTTCGGGAAGAGGACATCCTGATCTCCAACGTAGTTATCATCAAAAAGAGATCCAAAACACAGAGTGTGGTGATCCAGGCAACAATGGAGGCTGCCAAATGGAAAGCACGCCATACTGTATTTCGTGAGGTAAGACAGCAGGAAGGAGTTATTTCTGTGGAGGAAATATGATCGGGAATACAATGAAACTTATCATGTTTTTGGTGAAGTTAAAAGTATGTTAAAGAAAAAACGATATATTTTACGAAAAATGCACTTGAAATACGAAGAATAGCCTGATATAATGAGTACAAAGTGAAGAAGGAATCTGATTCAGCTTGCTGAATACAAGAGAATGCCATTGAGAACAGAGACCGGCATGAAGACACATGGATAAATGTGTTTTTGTGCGGCTATTTTTATGCACAAATGTTAATGTTTCAAAAGGATTACAAGGGTTACAAGGGTTACGGCATAAAAATAATGGCATATTCGCTTGAAAGATTGCTGTTCGTAAGCAGTACTCCTCGCAGAATATTTACCTGCGGACGGCAATGCTTGTGTTGCAACGGATATTCTGCTGTTTCCGGCGCAGAGAAAGCCGGGGACAGTTCAGAAGATCCGCAAACAGGAAAGGAGAAACAGATCTATGTATGATGTGATCATTATCGGAGCAGGAGTTTCCGGAGCGGCAGCGGCGAGAGAGCTTTCAAGATATCGGCTGAAAATCTGCGTTCTGGAGCGAGAAGAGGATGTATGCTGTGGAACTTCCAAGGCAAACAGCGGAATCGCTCATTCCGGTTATGATGCAGAACCGGGAAGCCTTATGGCGGAACTGAATGTGAAGGGCAGCAATATGATGGGACAGCTTTCGAAGGAACTGAATTTTCCTTTTAAACAGATTGGTTCACTGACTGTCTGTACAACTGAGAATGGAATCGCCATGCTGCATAAGCTGCGTGAAAGAGGACTGAAAAACGGAGTAGAGGGACTGAGGGTCCTTGACAGAGAAGAGGCACTTGCCATGGAGCCGAATCTGTCTGATCAGGTGCTGGCAGCACTGTATGCACCGACAGCCGGAATTGTCTGTCCCTTTGAACTGAACATTGCAATGGCAGAGAATGCATATAACAATGGTGTGGAATTTAAATTTGACACAGAAGTAAAGAACATCCGAAAACAGGAAAAAGGTTTTGTTGTGGAAACCTCAAAAGGTGATTTTGAGACAGGCTGTATCGTTAATGCTGCCGGTGTCTATGCGGATGTTTTTCATAATATGGTAAGTGAGAAAAAACTGCATATCACTCCTCGTAAGGGTGAGTATATGCTCCTTGATAAAAGTACAGGAACACATGTGAATCATACGATCTTTGCACTTCCAAACAAGAGCGGAAAAGGAGTTCTGGTAACACAGACTGTTCATGGAAACCTTTTGATCGGACCTACAGCTACGGATCTGGAGGATCGGGAGGAAACAGCAACTACCTCGGAGGGTATGGAGACAGTAAGTATCAAATCCGGTAAAACAGTAAAGGATATTCCACTGCGGAAGGTGATCACAAGCTTTGCGGGACTCCGTGCTGTCGAGGATGGTATGGATTTTGTGATCAAAGAGGTGGAGGATGCACCCGGATTTATCGATTGTGCAGGAATCGCATCACCGGGACTTACCAGCTCACCGGCCATTGGCTGTATGGTTGCTAACATCGTAAAAGAAAAATTACATCCGGAAGTAAATCCGGATTTTAATCCGGTGAGAAAAGGAATCCTGGATCCGTCAGAGCTTTCTCTGGAAGAAAGAAATGAGCTGATCAAAAGATCACCGGAATATGGAAATATCATCTGCAGATGTGAGATGATCTCTGAGGGAGAGATTCTGGATGCGATCCGAAGACCTCTCGGAGCGAAATCTCTGGATGGAGTAAAACGTCGTACAAGAGCAGGAATGGGAAGATGTCAGTCAGGCTTTTGCTCTCCCAGAACAATGGAGATCCTCAGCCGGGAGCTTGGCATTTCCATGGAGGAGATCACAAAAACAGGCGGAGATTCCAGACTGATCGAAGGAATCAACAAGAAAATTGCAGAGGAGGGCGAGAACCATGAATGATAAGATTATGGTGAAGAGAGATATCGTGATCATAGGCGGAGGCCCTGCAGGACTGGCAGCAGCCCTGGCTGCAAAGAAAGAGGGAGCAGAGAGTATCCTGATCCTGGAACGTGATAAGGAACTGGGCGGGATTCTGAATCAGTGTATCCATAATGGATTTGGCCTTCATACATTTCAGGAGGAGCTGACAGGACCGGAATATGCGGCACGCTTTATCCGGATGGTAAAAGAGCAGCAGATCGAGTACCGGCTGAACACCATGGTCATGGATATCAGCCAGGATAAGGTGATCACTGCCATGAGCCGCCAGGAGGGAATGTATCAGATCCGGGCAAAAGCTGTGATCCTTGCCATGGGCTGCAGGGAGAGACCGCGAGGTGCACTGAACATTCCGGGATATCGACCGGCAGGCATTTATTCAGCGGGAACAGCACAGCGCCTTGTAAACATGGAAGGATTTATGCCGGGAAAAAAGTAGTGATCCTGGGATCCGGTGATATCGGACTGATCATGGCCAGACGTATGACGCTGGAAGGCGCAGAGGTTAAGGCAGTGGCAGAACTGATGCCATATTCCGGAGGCCTGAAGCGAAATATCGTGCAGTGCCTGGACGACTTTGGGATCCCGTTGAAGCTTAGCCATACAGTGGTTGACATAAAAGGAAAAGAGCGTGTGGAAGGAATCACGCTTGCAGAGGTAGACGAAAACAGACGCCCGATTCCCGGTACAGAGGAATTTTTTGAATGCGATACGCTTCTTCTTTCTGTTGGTCTGATCCCGGAGAATGAGCTTTCCGGACAGGCAGGTGTGAAGCTGAGCAATGTGACCTCCGGACCGGTGGTAAATGAAGTCTGGAGACAAATGTAGAAGGCGTTTTTGCCTGCGGAAATGTTCTCCATGTTCATGATCTGGTGGATTTTGTTTCGGAGGAAGCCGGCAATGCAGGAAGAAATGCGGCTCTCTATATAAACAACAATGGAGAGGACAAAATACCGGAAGAGATAAAGATCACGCTTTCGCCCAAAAACGGAGTCCGCTATACAGTGCCGTCTGAGATCCGTATCGGTCATATGGCGGAGGAGCAGCTGGTCCGCTTCCGTGTGGGAAATGTGTATAAAAATTGTTACATCCGTGCATATCTGGATGGAGAACGGATCTTTTCCAGAAAAAAACAGGTGGCAGCACCCGGAGAGATGGAACAGATCAAATTGAAAAAAGAGCAGCTTCTTTCCATTCTGGAAGGAAAACAGAAACAGGATAAACATGAACTTGTGATCCAGGTGGAGGAGTGATGAAAATGGAAAAAAGGAATCTTACTTGTATCGGATGTCCTATGGGATGCGCCCTTCTGGTGGAAATGAATGGAAAAGAGATCATTTCCGTCACAGGAAATACCTGTAAAAAAGGCGCGGAATATGCAGTGAAGGAAGTGACAGATCCGACCAGGATCGTGACAACGACCGTTCGTGTGAAGAATGGAAATATGCCGGTGGTGTCAGTAAAGACAGCACAGGATATTCCGAAAGGAAAGATTTTTGACTGTGTGGAAGCGCTGCGGGATGTATGTGTGGAAGCACCGGTTCAGATCGGGGACGTGATCCTGGAGAATGCAGTAGGAACAGGCGTGGATATCGTGGCTACAGGAAATGTGAAGCAGATCATACAGTGATCAGCAGAGGATATATATGGCAAACTGTATGCTTATAATATGTCAGCCTCCGGCAGACAAAGCGAATAAAATAAACCTGAAAAGGCTTTTTTATCGCTTTGTTTGCTATGAAATGAAATATACAAAATGCACAAAAAATATCAGCGCTTAAAAAGGATAATTGATTAAAAACAACAAAAAATATACATAAAAATAGATGAAAAATATTGAAAATAAATAAATGCTATGATATAATCAGAAATATAAATTAGCAAAAATGCTCACAATGATGTAATGCATTGAATGGAGGATGATTAGAATGAAGTATTTGGACATCGTGGTTTCAGCGGAGAATATCCGGAGAATACAATGTTGGCGTTTCAGAAAGCTGTGGAGGCTGGCTGCGAGGGAATCGAGCTTGATGTGCAGCTGACTAAGGATCTGGTTCCGGTGATCATGCACGATGAGAAGGTTGACCGTACCACGGATGGAAACGGATATATCTATGATCTTACATATGCCGAGCTGTGTAAACTGGATTGTAGTTATCCGGATAAGTTTGCCGGAAAATTCGGCAGGCTTCAGATTCCGACTCTGAGAGAGTATCTGGAGTGGATGGCAGAGGAGGAAGATCTGATCACGAACATCGAGCTGAAGAACAGTGTTTATTATTATGGTGGTATGGAAGAGAAGGTCATTGATATGATCTGCGAATATGGTCTGGAGGATCGGATCATTCTTTCCTCTTTCAATAACGCATCCATTGTATTGTGCAGACAGAGTGATGAGACTATTGCAGGAGGCTTTCTGGTAGAGAAATACGTGGATAATGCAGGGGTTTATGCAAGAACCTGTGATGTGCAGTATTATCATCGAATCTGGAATACCTGAAGGAAGAGCATGTACGCAGCTGTTCCCAGAACGGGATCGGGGTGAATGTCTGGACTGTAAACGAGGAAGAGGATATGAGAAGGATGAAGCAATGGGGAGTAAACTCCATCATCACCAATTATCCGGACAGAGGAAGAGCAGTGGCAGACGAGGATTGATGTTGCGATGTAAAGACGCTTTCTGCGAGGCACATGCAGGAGGCAGGCTAAATTTGAAATCTCCGGCAGGAGGGGGTCCTGTCTGCAGATTCTATAAAATAAAATTAAAA
>ENA-OQCS01000038-OQCS01000038.1-human-gut-metagenome-genome-assembly--contig:-NODE-38-length-49613-cov-7.820010_pt1 | contig 49613 bp, 59 predicted proteins | sample MGYA00242757_ERZ504575 | MGnify/ENA primary metagenome ERZ504575 (study PRJEB26092, sample SAMD00036297) | human gut metagenome | host: Homo sapiens | study: EMG produced TPA metagenomics assembly of... | reverse complement strand
GCCAGAATAAGGATTCCGGCTGCAAAAGAATAAAATGCAAAATAACGCAGTCTGACCTGATTCGAAAGCTTAAGCATAAAACGGATCACCAGATAGCCGGTGATCCGGCCACGATCATTCCAAGAACATAAATAAATCCCTGGCCAACAGTCATATGAACAGAAGTGAACTCTCCCATCTCCACAAAAAAAGCTCCCACCACAGCCGGAATGCTCATCAGCAGCGAATATTTCACTGCAAACTTCCGTCCGAGACCGCAGAAAAGTCCTGCACTCATGGTAAGTCCAAGCCTGGAAAGTCCCGGAAACACGGAAAGGCCCTGACAGATACCCATCCACATAGCATCTCCAAAACTGGTTTCTCTTGTTCCTTTGCTGCCATTGACATTACTGTAGTCCACAACAAGGAGGATCACACCTGTAAGAAGGATTCCGATCCCGGAAAACATGTGTGAGGATGCGCTTCGCACAACAAGTCGTTTGCACTGATATCCGATCAGGGCTGTAGGAATGGTGGATACCATGATCAGGGCGGTAAGCTTCCGATAAGTTCCGCTTATGATCTTTGCATAGGTAAGCTCTTTCCCAGTCCTACGGTTATAGAGAAAAATATTGGCATTTCCGATCAGATCCAGTATCATTCCGATCAGCTCGATCCCGATCTTCTTGATGTCCTTCAGAAAAACAAGGATCAGAGCTATCATAGTTCCCAGATGGAGCATCACTTCAAAAAGCACACCGGAACCTCTGGTACCGCCCAAAAGATCCTGCACTCCACAGAGATGTCCGAAGCTGCTCACCGGCAGAAATTCGGTGATTCCCTGAATGATTCCCAATATAATCGCATGTATCACTGACATAATGATATTTCCTTTTCTTAAATTTTTTCCAACACATTATAGCATAACTGAGTAAAACTTACAATCTTCACTTGGCAAAAGTTTCAAACAAATGTTCTTTTTTGATCTGCAGGAAATCCTCCGGCTGCATCAGAAAACACAGTCGGAGGATCTGTTTATAAACAGACTTTCTGCTTATTTATTTTTCAGATATTCGTCGATACCTTTTGCACCAGCTTTACCTGCACCCATGGCAAGGATTACGGTAGCTGCACCTGTAACGGCATCACCACCGGCATATACGCCGTCCTTGGATGTCTTACCGGTTTCTTCCTCGGCAACGATACATCTTCTCTTGTTGATGTCAAGGCCCTTGGTTGTGGAAGAGATCAGCGGGTTCGGTGAAGTACCAAGAGACATGATAACAGTATCTACATCCATATCATACTCGGAACCAGGAATCTCTACCGGACGTCTTCTTCCGGATGCATCCGGCTCACCAAGCTCCATCTTGACAACCTTCATACCGTTTACGTGGCCATTCTCATCAACGAGGATCTCTTTCGGATTTGTAAGAAGATCAAAGATGATGCCCTCTTCCTTAGCGTGATGAACTTCCTCTGCTCGTGCAGGAAGCTCTGCCTCACTTCTTCTGTATACGATATGTACCTCAGCACCAAGTCTCAGAGCTGTTCTTGCAGCATCCATGGCAACGTTACCACCGCCGACAACTGCAACCTTTTTGCCTGCTGCGATCGGTGTATCATAGGAATCATCGAATGCTTTCATAAGGTTGCTTCTTGTCAGGTACTCGTTTGCGGAGAATACACCGCTTGCATTCTCACCAGGGATACCCATGAACATCGGAAGTCCTGCACCGGAACCGATGAATACAGCCTCAAATCCCTCGTCCTCGATCAGCTGATCGATGGTAGTGGATTTACCGATGACAACGTTGTCTCGAATTTAACGCCAAGCTCTTTGACCTTCTCGATCTCTTTCTTAACAACCTTCTGCTTCGGAAGACGGAACTCCGGAATACCGTAAACAAGAACACCGCCAAGCTCATGAAGAGCCTCGAATACAGTTACATCGTATCCTGCCTTTGCAAGGTCACCTGCACAGGTAAGTCCGGATGGACCGGAACCGATCACTGCAACCTTATGTCCGTTCTTAACCTCTGCTCCTGCTGGTTTGATATCATGCTCCAGAGCATAGTCTGCAACGAATCTCTCCAGCTTACCGATAGAAACAGCCTCACCCTTCTTACCGCGGATACACTGTCCCTCACACTGGGATTCCTGCGGACATACACGACCACAGATAGCCGGAAGTGCGGAAGATAAACCGATCACCTTGTAAGCCTCTTCCATGTTGCCCTCTTTGATGTGCTCGATAAATCCCGGAATATCGATGGATACCGGACATCCCTCTACACATTTCGGTTTTTTGCACCCGAGACATCTCTGTGCCTCTTCCATTGCTTCTTCCTGGTTATATCCAAGACATACTTCCTCGAAGTTTGTCGCACGTACCTTCGGATCCTGTTCTCTTACAGGAACTTTTTTTAACATTTTTGCATCTGCCATTAGTTGTCACCTCCGCAATGTCCGCATCCACCGTGGTGGGTATCGCCTTCCTGAAGCTTCAGTAATGCACGGCCCTCCTGGGTCTTATACATCTGACTTCTCTTCATAGCCTGATCGAAATCAACGAGATGTCCGTCGAACTCCGGTCCGTCTACGCAGGCAAATTTGATCTCATCACCGACCTGGAGACGACAAGCGCCGCACATACCGGTTCCGTCAACCATGATCGGGTTCATGCTGACAATTGTGTGGATACCAAGCTTCTTGGTAAGAAGACAGACAAATTTCATCATGATCATCGGTCCGATCGCTACACAGACGTCATAATGCTTGCCCTCATTTGTCACAAGATCCTCAAGAGTCTTTGTTACCATACCGGAACGGCCATAGGAACCGTCATCTGTTGTAACATAAAGATTGGAAACAGCGCCAAGCTCTTTCTCAAGGATAACCATATCCTTAGTCTTGGAACCAAGGATAACATCAGCTGTGATGCCGTGCTCATGGAGCCACTTAACCTGCGGATAAACAGGTGCGGTACCGACACCACCGGCTACGAATACCATTTTTTTCTTCTTAAGTTCTTCGATATCCTCATGGACGAACTCAGACGGACATCCCAGAGGTCCTACGAAATCACGGAATGAATCTCCCTCTTTCAGTGCGGACATCTTAATGGTAGATGCTCCGATCTCCTGGAATACGATGGTGACTGTACCAGCCTCGCGATCGTAATCGCAGATGGTAAGCGGGATCCTCTCTCCCTTTTCGTCAAGTTTAACAATAATAAATTGTCCTGGCAGACAATGGCTTGCCACACGTGGTGCATGCACAACCATAAGATGGATCTTAGCTGCCAGCGTTTCAGCTTTTAAAACCTTATACATGGTCTTCCTCCTCGCGCAAATTATAAACCTTTATTAATAATACGCTAAAAATCAGCATATGACAAGAGTAGATTTACAATTTCTGTCAAAATTCTTTACCACAGCACAGCGCAACCATATTAGTCTTATGCAACTAACATCATCAAAAACCACATACAAAACTGGTTATTTCTGCGATTTTTTCCTTTCGATGAGGGTATACAATCGGTCCAGCGCCTCCCGGATCCCTCCTACTTCATCGATGAGCCCTTCCTTTACCGCTTCCTCCCCTTCCAGCATAGTTCCTACATCTTTTACAAGCTGGGAGGTATCCAGCATCAGCTCCTCCATCCGTTCTGCCGTGATATGTGAATGTCCGGATACAAAGGCAATGATCCGGTCCTGGATTTTTTCCATATTGCGGTAGGACTGCGCCACGCCAATAAACATTCCGTTCTGACGCACCGGATGGACACCATGTAGCACTTGGCACGATAAAAGAATAATCTGCTGATACCGCCATGGGTACACCTATGGAATGTCCCCCGCCCAGCACCAGTGAAACCGTAGGGATACTCAGAGACGCAATCATCTCCGCAATGGCAAGCCCTGCCTCCACATCTCCTCCTACCGTATTTAAAAGGATAAGAAGTCCCTCGATCTCTTCATCATCCTCAATGAGAGCCAGCTTTGGCAGTACATGCTCATACTTGGTTGTTTTGCTGTGAGACGGCGCGGATTCATGGCCTTCGATCTCACCGATCACCGTCAAAAGCTCCACTTTATGCTTCCGGGAATTTCCATCGAGCACTGCCTGCCCGGTTTCCCGGATCTGCTCGTTCTGGCTCGCTTCCCGGTCCAGTTCCTTCTGTTTTCCCTCTTCGTTCTGTTTTTCCATAAAAAAATACCTCCGGAATCTGAAATTCTGGAGGTATTATATGCAAAATATTACTTTCTATTCAGAGATCATTCGTCCCAGTTTGTCCATACGTCAGTAACGTCGTCGTCATCATCAAGAAGATCCAGTGTTCTGTGAAGATCCTTGATAGCCTGGTCGTCAGTCAGCTCCACATATGTCTGCGGGATCATGGCGATCTGTGCTTCTACAAGCGGGATTCCGGCTTTCTCAAGAGCCTCACGTACAGCACTGAAATCGTCCGGTGCTGTGATGATCTCAAAGCTGTCCTCTTCCTCGCTGAAGTCCTCAGCACCTGCATCCAGCGCTGTCATCATCAGCTCGTCCGCATCCATCTCACCATACTCATCCTCAAGCTCTTCCTTGTCGATGATGATCTGGCCCTTCTGGTCGAACATAAAGGATACACATCCCTGTGTTCCGATGCTTCCGTTACCTTTGGTAAATGCGTTACGCACATTACCTGCAGTACGGTTCTTGTTATCTGTAAGAGTCTCTACGATAATGGCAACACCGTTCGGACCATATCCCTCATATACAGCCTTCTCGTAGCTGTCTGCAGAATCCGCACCTGCTGCCTTCTTGATTCCACGATCGATAGTATCGTTCGGCATGTTGTTCGCTTTTGCTTTTGCGATGACATCACGAAGCTTGCTGTTGTTTGCAGGATCCGGGCCGCCGGCCTTTACTGCCATAACGATCTCACGGCCGATGACTGTGAAGATCTTACCCTTCTTGGCATCATTTTTCTCTTTCTTATGTTTGATGTTGGCAAATTTTGAATGTCCTGACATGGTATCTTCCTCTCCTTGTTACCGTATATTTTCTTTCGTGCCCTGCTCATTTTGGGTACCGTTTTACATAATTGCAACTCGGTTTAATATAGCACTTATGAAAGATTTCGTCAAGAATCAGAAAACAAACCGGTCAAAATTCCTCATGTTCCCTTTAAAAAGTCAGTTCCAGACTGATCTCAAGCGCATGATTCACCTTATCAAGCATAGCACTGTCCAGATGACACACCTTATCCTTCAGACGCCGCTTGTCGATGGTGCGGAGTTGTTCCAGAAGGATCACAGAATCCTTTTCGATCCCGTAGGCAGATGCATCGATCTCAATATGTGTCGGCAGCTTTGCCTTATTCATTTTTGATGTAATTGCCGCACAGATCACTGTGGGGCTGTGACGGTTGCCTACATCGTTCTGGATGATCAGCACCGGACGGATGCCGCCCTGTTCACTGCCCACTACAGGTCTTAAGTCCGCATAAAAAATATCCCCTCTTTTTATAACCACACAATTCACACTCCGATTCTGGTCCGGCTTATTTGCAAGCCGTATTCCTTTTTACAGATAAGTATTTCCACAATTTCTTTGTGTATACCATGCGTGGTACTTTTTTTACCGGCCTTATGTCTGACCCGGCGTTCCGGATCCGGGTATTTACGGATCTACTGGAAAAAGCTCTCCTCTTCTCCACATTCCTTACCGTCTTTGATATAAACTCGCGGAACACGTTTACTGATCCCGCAGACAAATTCATAGGAAAATCTTCCGGAAAGATCTCCCAGTGTCTCCACACTGATAAATTCCTCTCCGTCTCTTCCCATCAGGGTGACCTCGTCCCCGGCCTTCACCTCCGGGATATCTGTGACATCAACCATAAACTGATCCATGCAGACACGTCCGAGGATCGGAGCTTTTTTGCCCCGGATCAGAACCCAGCCCTTATTGGAAAGCTGTCTCGGATAGCCATCCGCATAACCTACGGGGATCGTTGCCATTCTGGTAAAACGTTCCGTAACAAACGTTCCTCCATAGCTTACCGCTGTTCCGCGTTCCACATTTTTCACGTAAGATACATGACTTTTCAGCTCCATTGCAGGTGTCAGCTTCACAATATCACGTTCTACCTCCTCTGACGGATAAATACCGTAAATGGTGATGCCGGCACGAACAACATTGAGATTTGCTTCCGGAACACGGATGATACCTGCACTGTTGGAGCAGTGACGTACCGGAATATGAACGCCTCTTTTTCCAGAAGCTCTGCAAAACGGAGATAACGGTCCAGCTGCACCAGTGCAGGAGAACGGTCAGTCTCATCCGCCCTGGCAAAATGAGTAAACATTCCCTCGATCACCAGATTCGGGATTTTTGAGATTTTTTCGATCTTTACCGCATTTTCCGGAATATCCGCATATCCGATCCTTGTCATTCCCGTATCCAGAGCCAGATGAATATGTACATTTTTTCCAATGCGTGCACCTGCTTTTGCATATTCTGCTGCTGTATTAAGATCCGATATGGTGATCCGGATATCATTGGCTGCAAGCTCTTCATAATATTCCTCAAATACAAGGCCAAGGATCAGGACAGGCTTGGTGATCCCTGCATGCCGAAGCTCCAGTGCCTCCTCTGCAGTAGCTGTTGCAAATCCCCAGATATAGTCATAGTCCTGGATCAGACAGGCAATAGCTCTGGCACCATGACCATAACCGTCCGCCTTGATCACAGCGATGATCTTTGTCCCTTCTTTGACATTTTTATGCATTTCCTCAAAATTGTGGGCAATGGCATCCAGTGATACCAGTGCTTTTACTCTCTCGTATTTTTTCATAATCCCGACTCCTCTTCACCTATAGCTAATGCCTTGGGCAGATATTCTATGATATCTCCTGCCAGCATACTGCGCTTTCCTTTTTCAGCGGCTGCAAGATCACCGCAAAGTCCGTGAAGATAAACACCTAACGCGGCCTTTAAAACCATGGGAGGCTGTTCCTCCGTTTTCAGATACATACATAACACTGCTGCCAGGATCCCGGAAAGCACATCTCCGCTTCCTGCAGTTGCCATTCCGGAATTACCGGAAAGATTCAGATACATCTGGCCTTTCTCATCTGCGATCACCGTACATGCATCCTTCAATACGCACACAGAGCCTGTTTCCGCAGCACATTTCAGTGCAGTATCTGCGATCTCATGCTGGATCTCCTGGATCGTTCTGCCACTGAGCCGGCTCATTTCTCCGATATGCGGTGTCAGGACTACATGCTCTCCCAGATACTGATACCACTGTGGATGTGCAGCCAGAAGGTTCAGGCCGTCCGCATCCAGGATCAGCGGCTTTTTCTCCCGGGCAGCCGCCGTGAGAAACCACTGTTCTCTCTCACGGCTGGCCACTGATGTTCCAAGTCCCGGTCCGATCACGATCACATCACACCAGGATAGAAGCTGTTCATTGGATTCCTGATCAAAGCGGCTGCAGACCATAGCCTCCGGAAGGAGTATCTGCAGTGGGATCCTGTTGGCTTCCACAGTCTGGATCTTTACCATTCCCGCACCGGCACGAAGTGCTGCACTGGCGCTTAAATAAGCGGCTCCGCACATTCCCTCACTTCCGGTCACAAAGAGCACTTTTCCGAAGGTACCCTTGTTTCCGCCGGGATCACGTTCCGGAAACAGCTTCAGATCTTTATTTTCCAGACAGGCGGCAGATGCAGTCACAGCTTCCTGCTCATAGATCCCGATATCGGCGGTAACGATCCTTCCTGCATACAGTCTTCCCGGATAAAAGCAAAGGCCTCTTTTCCGGTAGGCAAATGTGACAGTCAGATCGGCGCTGAAGGCAATTCCCATTTCCAGGCCAGTATCTCCGTTCACTCCTGACGGGATGTCAACTGCGATCTTTTTGGCCCTCGCACTGTTCATCTCATGGATGATATCAGCATAATGCCCCTCGATCGGACGCGTCAGGCCTACCCCAAACACGGCATCTACTATAGTAGTATATTCACTCCACTGCGGGTTATTCACCTCCGGGACACGATAACCGGAAGCGATCTTATACTGAAGAGCTGTCTCTCTGGTCATTTTATCTTTGTTTCCGACCATATAAAACTCTACCCAGATTCCCTTCAGATGGAACAATCTGGCAACAGCGATACCGTCACCGCCATTATTTCCGCTTCCGCAAACTACCAGGATCCTTTCGTCCTTCTGGAGATACTTTTCTGTTTCCTCTACCACCTTCAGTGCTGCCCGCTCCATCAGAACCTCGGAGGGAACTCCGATCTCACGGATCGTTGTGGAGTCCAGATCCTTCATTTCTTTGCAGGTAACAAGCTTCTTCATTCTGTCTTCTGCCTCCCCTCTATCATAGAGAAAGCTGCCGTTTCCGGCAGCTTAACAATTCTTACTTATCCACATGTTCCTGCCTGTATTTGCTGAGATTATAAGACAGTGTCATCAGACTCTCGGAAAGATGAACGTTCTCTACGATCACATCATCCGGTGTCTCAAGATCAAGATGTGCAAAATTCCAGATTGCCTTGATTCCGTTCTCCACCAGAATATCTGCCATTTCCTTGGCTTTATTCTTGGGAAGTGTCAGGATCGCGATCTCCACGTTATTCTCTCTCAGGAAAAACGGAAGCTCACTGAGCATCTGGATCTCGAGTCCACGGACTGCGATGCCCTCAAGCACAGGATTTACGTCAAAGATACCAACAAGCCTGAACCCGCGCTTCTCAAAATCCACATAATTGGCAAGTGCCTGTCCCAGATTACCGGCTCCCAGGATGATCATCGGATGAACGGTATCCAGTCCCAGGATCTTACCGATCTCTGTATAAAGATAGTGTACATTATAGCCATACCCCTGCTGCCCAAAACCGCCGAAATTATTAAGATCCTGACGGATCTGAGAAGCTGTGGTATGCATCTTCTTACTTAATTCATTGGAAGAAATACGTTCTACATTATCTTCCATCAGCTCTCCTAAGTAGCGGTAATAGCGTGGCAGACGCTTAATCACCGCTTTCGAGATTTGTTTTGTCTCCACGATAGTTTTCCTCCTTACCTTACACTAGGTTAATTATAACGAATTGACATTTTCCTGTCAATTAAAGTTGTCTATTCTGTACAAATTTCTTTATAATTTTTCTAATAATTGATTTTTTCTTTGAAATCCCGGCAGTTTCCGTTATAATAGGTGGAGGATTTTTCCCTGTTCAGGCATAAACAGGGTGATTCTTTATACAGGAGGACAGTTTTTATGATTTTATCATGTCAGAATATATGCAAGGCCTTTGGCGAAAAAGTAATTTTAAATGATGCATCCTTCACATTGAAGATCGTGAAAAGGCTGCTCTGATCGGATGCAACGGTGCAGGAAAGACCACACTGCTGCGGATCATCATGCAGGAGCTTTCTGCTGATTCCGGTACCGTGGTGCTTGCCCGGGATAAAAATATCGGCTATCTTGCCCAGTACCAGGATATCCATGGACATCATACCATCTACGAGGAGCTTCTTACCACCAAGCAGCACATCATCGATATGGAACGCCGTATCCGCAATATGGAACAGGAAATGAACACCGTGACCGGTGATGATCTGAACCGTCTGATGGAAACCTATACCCGCCTGACTCATCAGTTGAACTGGAAAACGGATACGCTTACAAAAGTGAGCTGACCGGTGTCTTAAAGGGTCTCGGCTTCACGGAGGAAGATTATGACAAGCAGATCGAAACTCTTTCCGGCGGTCAGAAAACCCGTGTGGCACTGGGCAAGATGCTTCTTTCCAAGCCGGATATCCTGCTTCTGGATGAGCCAACCAACCACCTGGATATGGAAAGCATCTCCTGGCTGGAAACTTATCTTCTGAATTATCCGGGAGCTGTTTTTATCGTCTCCCATGACCGTTATTTTCTGGATAAGGTGGTCACCAAGGTCATTGAGATCGAAGCCGGACAGACCCGCGTATACAGCGGCAACTATTCTGCCTATGCTCTCAAGAAAGCTCAGCTTCGTGACGCACAGTACAAGGCATACTTAAATCAGCAGCGGGATATCAAGCATCAGGAAGCCGTTATCGCCAAGCTGAAATCCTTTAACCGTGAAAAATCCATCAAGCGTGCGGAAAGCCGTGAAAAAATGCTGGACCGTGTACAGAGGATTGAAAAACCTCTTGAGCTCCAGGACAGGATGCGTATCTCTCTGGAGCCACGGGTATTAAGCGGAAACGATGTGCTCCACGTGGAAGAGCTTTCCAAGGCCTTTCCGGGACAGACCCTGTTCTCCGATATCTCCTTTGATATCAAACGAGGCGAGCGTGTGGCACTGATCGGAAACAACGGAACCGGAAAGACCACCATGCTGAAGATCATCAACGGTCTTATTGAAGCAGATGCCGGCAAATTTTCCCTTGGTTCCAAGGTGCAGATCGGTTATTACGATCAGGAACATCATGTTCTGCATATGGACAAGACAATTTTCCAGGAAATCTCCGATACTTATCCGACTCTCACAGAGACCGAGATCCGAAATATGCTTGCCGCATTTCTCTTTACCGGAGATGATGTTTTCAAGGAAATCTCCGCACTTTCCGGTGGAGAAAGAGGCCGTGTTTCCCTTGCAAAGCTAATGCTTTCCGAAGCCAACTTCCTGATCCTTGACGAGCCTACCAACCACCTGGATATTGCCTCCAAGGAGATCCTGGAGGAAGCATTGGTCAGCTACACCGGTACAGTCCTTTATGTATCCCATGACCGTTACTTTATCAATCAGACTGCGACCAGGATCATGGAGCTGACAAACCAGGCAGTGGTAAATTACATCGGTGATTATGATTACTATCTGGAAAAGAAGGATGAGCTGACCAGTACCTATGCACCGGGAAGTACTTCTCCGGAGGCACCTGCCGAAGAAAAAACGTTTCCGAAAACAAGCTTTCCTGGCAGCAGATGAAGGAAGAACAGGCAAAGAAACGAAAACGGGAAGCCGAGCTGAAAAAAGTCGAAGCCCGTATCGAAGAGCTGGAAACAAGAGACAGTGAGATCGACGAAACCATGGTCCTTCCGGATGTCTGCACCAATGTAGCGGAATGTACAAAGCTGAGCCGCGAAAAAGCAGCCATCACTGAAGAACTGGAAAAGCTTTATGAAAAATGGGAAGAGCTGGCCTGACGGTCAGCTCTTTTTTATCCCCTTATGTTTTTATGGAAGCAGCATGCCGAGATGCTGTTCAAAGCATACACCATCGTTACGGTCTGTTCCTTCCTCCACCGCATCCCGGATCGATGCCGAGATAAAGTCCACGGCCAGCTCTGCACAGGTTTTCATGGAATATCTTTTTACCAGCCCTGCACTGAGCACGGATGCAAAAAGATCTCCTGTCCCGGAATAGCTTCCTCCGGATTTCTCTGCAAATATCCAGGAGCTGTTTCCGTTTTCCAGGACAAGATTCCCTATTTTCAGAGGCTGCCCCTCCTCTCTGTGATCCACTCCGGTGATCACAATGGCAGGAAGTGAAAATTTCCGGGCAAGTCCGCACCCGATCTCCCGGATCTCTTCCATCCGCCGGGCCTCTGATGCCTTTTGCAGTTCCTTCCAGATCTCCTCCATTTTTTCTTTTCCGTAAAGAAGGAGGAGAGCTTCCGTAAGGTTCGGTGTGATCACATAGGAACGGCGTGTCAGTTCGCAGAACCGGCTGCGGAGCTCTTCTGTATAGATCGGATAAACCGCGCCATCATCCCCCATCACCGGATCTGTAAGGATCAGAGTATCCTTCCCTGCAAACGCATCCATAAATTTCAGGATCCTGTCTGCCTGCTTATCATCAGAAAGAAATCCTGTATAGATCCCATCCGGAAAAAATCCTCTTTTTTTCCACTGCTCCATATATGGTTCCATATGCTCTGTGAAATCCTCACAGAAATAACTTTCATAACCGGTCTGGTTGCTTAAAACAGCGGTGGGAAGGGGACACGCCTGGACTCCCATCACCGAGATCACCGGGATCGCTGCTGTCAGTGAACATTTCCCCAGCCCGGAAAGATCATTGATCACTGCTATTTTTTTCATGGTAATTCTCCAGTCTTGAGTTTTTTTCTGTAATATTATAGAATGAACTGTCAGGTTTACGCAATCATTTTTGGAAGGAAATCATCATACTTATGTTAAATATATCTGCAGAACACAAAAAAGAACACCTATATCTGGAGGTTTATCACTATTACCGGAAGCTGATCATGGAAGGCCGTCTCCTTCCCGGAAGCAAAATGCCCTCCCTCCGCAAATGCGCCCAGGAGCTGAAGCTGAGCCGTACCACTATCGAAAATGCCTATCTTCTGCTGGCAGCAGACGCTATATCATCGCCAGGGCACAGAGCGGCTATTATGTCACCGGCATTGCTTCCAGGCAGCATCTGCTCACCCCCGAAAAACAGGATAAGGATATCACGCCCTGCCTATACGATTTTGCCTCTTCCGGTGTTGACCGGGAAAGCTTTCGTTTTGATCTGTGGCAGCGTTACATCAAAAGCGCCCTCCGCCAGGGCGACCGTATGCTTTCTTATGGCGAACCCCAGGGCGAAAGCGATTTCCGGGAGGTTCTCGCAGACTATATCCGGGAACGCAGAAATGTGGTCTGCTCCCCGGATGACATTGTAGTAGGGGCCGGTCTCCAGCCCCTTCTCCAGATCCTCTGCCCTCTGATCCATGAACGGAAAACCGTTTCGTTCCCCACACCGTCCTTCACCACATGCAGCACCATCTTTCAGGATTACGGCTTTGATGTCCATTACCGGGACAAAAGCTGCGATGTGATCTATGTTTCTCCTGCTCACATGACGAAATGGGGCGAGATCATGCCGGTAAAACGACGCCTGGAGCTGATCCGTCATGCGGAGATCAATGACCATCTGATCATTGAGGATGATTCGAAAACGAATTTGTTTATTTCCAGAAACCAACGCCTTCACTTTTTGGTCTTGCAGGCGGTGAAAACGTTGTCTATATCGGTTCCTTTTCCAGGCTGCTGCTGCCTCCATCCGTGTCAGCTTCATGGTACTGCCACGCTCTCTCCGGGAAAAATATACAAAAAAAGCAGCCTTTTATAATCAGACTGCTTCCAAGGCAGAACAGATCGCGCTCTGCCAGTTTATCCGCGACGGGCATATGGCTTCCCAGACAAGAAAGCTCCGCCGCCTTTATTCCCAGAAGCTGAAGGCTCTTTCCCAGGCTGTCCGGGAGACCTTCGGCCAGGACTGTCAGATCCAAACAGGAGCAGCAGGAACCAGCCTTGCCCTTACTCTCCCTGTTCTCTCACAGGCAGTGAACTGACAGACAGAGCCGGAACCGTGGTCTGGGACTGGAGGTTCTCAGAGAAAACGGAGCCGAGGTCACCCTGGTCCTCTCCTGCTCCTCCATTCCATCCAAGGATTTTCTGCCTGCCTGTCAGCTTCTGAAGGAGGTTATCGGCTCCTAATCTCTCCGGTTATCGATCATGTAGAGCAGGGCATTTACAATGCACGCAGCAATGTTGCTTCCACCCTTGCGTCCTTTTGCCACAATATAAGGCACATCTGCGTGCATGATCAGCTCCTTTGACTGCACAACATTCACAAATCCTACCGGCACACCGATGATCAGCTCAGGAGAAAGCTTTCCGTTCTCAATAAGCTCATAAAGACGTACCAGTGCGTAGGTGCGTTTCCGATGGCAAAGATCAGCTTTTTATCCATCTCTGCTGCTTTGTCCATGCTGGCTGTGGCTCTGGTAGTCCCGTTCTTTTTTGCAAGGGCAGCCACATCCTCATCGGACATGAAGCAGTAAGCCTCACCGCCGTAGCGGGCAAGTGCACGCTTGTTGATCCCGGCCTTTGCCATCTGGGTATCTGTGACGATGCAGGCACCGTTGCGGATGCGTCCATTGCCTTCTCCACTGCCCCCTCCGAGAAGCAGAGATTTTTTGCATAATCAAAATCTGCGCTTGTGTGGATGCAGCGTTTTACGATCAGCTCGGTTCCCGGGATCAGGGGAGTATCCCCAAGCTCTTCTGTGATGATCTCAAAGCTTCTTTTTTCGATCTCCAGGGGTTTTACATTTTCAAGCTCTACTTTCATTTCTATTCTTCCTCCGTAATCCCGTTTTCCAGTATCTCATAGATTTTTTTCATATCCAGATGCTTCCGCAGCTCTGCAGCCAGGATATCATACTGCTGTTCCTTAAATGCCGCAAAATCCACGCCTGTCATATTTTCCACATCAATACCTTTTTTCTCGCCGATCACGCGGATGATCGCCTCTGCAGATGCTTCCTTATCGAAAACGCCGTGGATATAGGTTCCGCACACATTTCCCGCAAAAGCACCCTCTTCTTTTTTCTTACCGCTGACGCTGTCTGTGATCTTCGTTGCTGTTCCTGCATTCTCCTTCAGGATACTTTCGCCCATATGGATCTCATAGCCTTCGATCTCCGCACCGGAAAGAGGAGCAAACACACCGGACAGCTGACCGAAATGCCCCTGCACCCTGGTCCTGGTTTTCTTTTCGGCAAATACCGTTTCCATGGGAAGAAGTCCCATTCCTTTCATGGAACCGCCATTTTCAACTCCATGAGGGTCGCTTAAGGTTTCACCCAGCATCTGATAGCCACCGCAGACACCAAAGATCAGCTTGCCTCTGGAGGCTTCCTTGAGAACTGCTGCCTCCATTCCGCTTTCCCGCATCCAGATCAGATCACCCATGGTGTTCTTGGTTCCAGGAAGGATGATCATGTCCGGAGAGTGAAGATCTCTCGGGTGTTTTACATAGCGGAGAGAAACTCCGGGAATGCTCTCAAAAGGATTAAAATCCGTAAGTTGGAAATCCTTGGTGTACGGACCACTGCGATATCAATGACACCGGCTTCCTGCTTCCGGTCAAAACGCTCCGTCAGGCTGTCCTCATCCTCCACCTGGATATCCAGATAAGGCGCCACACCCACCACCGGATCCCGCTTCTTTCCTCAAGCATGACAACACCAGGTCCAAAATAGTCTTATCTCCGCGAAATTTGTTGATGATCAGCCCCTTTACCATAGCCTTCTCATCGTCCTCCAGAAGCTCCACCGTACCGATCAGCTGGGCAAAAACACCTCCACGGTCAATATCTCCCACAAGAAGGACCGGTGCCTTGGCCATCTTTGCCATACCCATATTTACAATATCCTCATCCTTGAGATTGATCTCGGCAGGACTTCCCGCACCTTCGATGACAATGATATCGTTTTCCGCTGCAAGAGCGTTGTACGCCTTCATCACATCCGGGACCAGGGTCTTCTTATATTTGAAATAATCCCTGGCACTCATAGTTCCAAGAACCTCTCCGTTTACGATCACCTGGGAGCTACATCATTGGTAGGCTTCAGAAGGATGGGATTCATCAGGACAGACGGCCGGATCCCGGCTGCCTCTGCCTGCATGACCTGGGCCCGTCCCATCTCAAGACCATCCTCTGTGATAAAGGAATTCAGTGCCATATTTTGTGATTTAAAAGGAGCCACACGATATCCATCCTGCTTAAAGATCCTGCAAAGTCCTGCAGCCAGCAGGCTTTTTCCGGCATTGGACATGGTTCCCTGTACCATTATTGCTTTTGCCATAATATACCTCCCTCAAGTACTTCGATCAGTTTTACATTGTCTTCATGGCGCTTTACCGCGATCCGGTAATACCCCTTTGTAAGTCCCGGATAATTGCTGCAATCACGGATCAGGATCCGTTTCCGCAGACAGAAATCAAAGAGCTCCTCCGGTCCTTTAAAGAAAATATAATTTGCTTCCGACGGAAATACTTTATACCCAATGCGGACCAGCTCATCCTTCAGCCACTGTGCCTCCCGAAAACAAGCTGTCTTCCCTCCTCTACATATTCCGTCTCTGTAAGTGCCTGGAGCCCGGCTGCCTGGGCCATTGTGGAAACATTCCATGGCTGAACGCAGAGCTCCATCCTTTCCATCAGCTTTCTGTCAGAACAGAGGCCATAGCCCAGCCGCACACCGGCCATGGCATATCTTTTTGTAAATGCCTTCAGGATAAAAAGATTATTGAACCCGGAAAGAGAACGCTTCAGAGAATACTCTTCCGGGTCCTTTACAAAATCAAGAAAACATTCATCTACCACCAGCAGGATATCCAGTTTCTGCATTTTTCCAGGATCTTTTTCAGAAGCCTGTGGGGGATCAGCATGCCGGTAGGATTATTGGGGTTACATAAGAAAGCCATATCCAGTCCCTTATGGAGGATATCCAGATATGCCTCACTGAACACAAAGCCGTCATTTTCCGTCAGCATGTAATATTCCAGTTCGCAGTCTGTGCTGGCCAGAGCCTGTCCGTATTCTGCGAAAGTAGGCGCCGGGATCAGAGCCCTCTTTGGCTTTACTGCGTGACAGAGCGTGAAGATCACTTCTGCTGCTCCGTTACCGCATATTACCTCTTCCGCTTTTACACCTTCCGATTCTGCGATCCTTTCCCTGAGAACGCCGCATCCCACCCGGGGATACTGTGCAATATGATCCAGACTGTGGATAATGGCCTGCTTCACACTTTCCGGTGTTCCCAAAGGATTCAGATTTGCCGAAAAATCCAGGCAGTCTTTGTGTTTATATACGTCTCCTCCATGTATGTGTTTTGTCATTGGTCATTCTCCTGTCTGTATTTATTGTTACCTTAATAACCCGAACCGGATGCCCGCACTGAGCAGTCCAAAAACCACCACACCCAGTATGGAGGCGGCGTACATCAGCCGGTTAGCTCTTTTGATATCCTCCAGCTCCACCGGACGGATCGGATCCCCGATCGTGGGTTTTTCATATAATTTTCCGAAATAATATGCATTTCCCGCAAGCTGTACATCCAGCGCTCCGGCCATGGCAGCCTCTGTCTGGCTGAGTTGGGGCTTGCATGATTTCTCCGGTCACGTTTGTAGATCTTTGCCGCGTTTTTTATATCCATTCCTGTAAAAACAGTTCCTGCCACCATAAGCCATCCGGAAATCCTGGCAGGGATATAATTGGCCACATCATCCAGCTTTGCCGCAACACGGCCAAAATAGAGATATTTGTCATTTTTATATCCAAGCATGGAATCCATGGTATTGATGCCCTTGTACAAAAACATCAGCGGCACCCCGCCGATAGCCATATAAAGCATGGGGGCGATCACGCCGTCGGATGCATTTTCCGCAACTGTTTCCACTGCAGCCTTTGTCACGCCTGTTTCCGTAAGCTCACTGGTATCACGGCCTACGATCATGGACACCGCATAGCGTGCCTCCTCCAGAGTTCCGTTTTTCAGCCGGTCATAAACCTTCATACTCTCGTCTTTTAAGGAACGGGTAGCAAGAAGCTGATAGCACCAGAATACCTCCAGCACAAATCCCGCCACCGGCAGATACCGGTAAAGATAGTGGAGCACCAGAAGCGGCACCCCACCGCTGAACAGACAGACAAGCACTACGATCAGAAAGCCTCCTGTCAGCTCACCGCCGTGATTTTTCGGAAAAATCTTTCGGATCACTTTTTCCAGCACTGCGATCAGATTACCGATGACGCAGATCGGATGATAAAGCCATCTGGGATCTCCGATCAGAAGATCCAGCACAAATCCTATGACCAGTGCAGGAAGACTATATTTCAGCATCTTTTTTCTGCCTCCGTTCCTTCTTATATTCCAGTGCGTTCTTCAGAAAGCGTGCCGGAACCCTGGGATTTCCGTAATAATAAAGATGAGGAAATCCTGCCATCAGCCTGCCCCGGTCATGGATACAATCCCATCCTCTTTTAGATGCCGGCTTTGCCGCATGAAAATCCTCTCCGCAATCTGTGGAATCAAAATAATGGAATTCATGAGCCGGGATCTCCCCAAGTCCGGTATCCTGTTTTTCCGTAAGGGTGATATAGCCGAACCGGTTCAGCTTCGGTGTCCGGTAAGCCCTTCCAGGGATCACCCCGCAAACCCTGCGCTGCTTTCCTTCCATATCCTCCATCTCCTGATGAAGATACATGAATCCGCCGCATTCTGCCAGACAGGGCATTCCGTCCAGGATAACTTCCCGGATCCGGGTGCACATTTCCTGATTTTCTTCCAGCGCCTCCCCGTTTAATTCCGGGTAACCGCCGCTTAAAAGAAGCCCGTCCAGATCCTCCGGAAGCTCTCTGTCATGAATGGGTGAAAAACGCACCAGCTCCGCTCCCATCTGCTCCAGAAGATTTAAATTATCCGCATAGAAAAAGCAGAAGGCTTCATCATCCGCCACACCGATCCGTACCTTTTCCTCTGTCCGGTATCCGAAGGCAGTATCCTTCTGTATAAGCATTTCCGGCTCCGGCGCCGCAAGCTCCGGTGCTCCCCCTGCAAGCTCCAGGATCCCATCGATATCCAAAGTTTTCTCCAGCACCTCGGAAAGCTTCTGCAGACGGCTTTTCAGCTCCGGGATCTCCTCCGGAAGCATCAGTCCCAGATGACGGCTTTCGATCACACAGTCCTCCACCTTCGGAACATATCCCAGTACCTTTACGGAAAGATCCTCTTCCAGAAGCTTTTTCATTCGGGGATACAGCATGGGAGACATCTGGTTAAAGATCACGCCGCAGATATGGCTGTCCTTTTTGTATTCCAGAAATCCCTTTACATAGGCAGCCAGGGAAACACTCATGCCACGGCTGTTTACGATCAGGATCACCGGTGTATCTGTGGTGGAGGCCAGATCATAGGCACTGGCTCTGGAGGTGATCCCTCCTACACCGTCATAGTACCCCATGACTCCCTCCATCACTGCGATCTCACAGTCCGATGCGTTCTTTGCCAGAAGATACCGGGTCCTGTCTCCATCTGTAAAAAACGTATCCAAGTTTCGGGATCTTGTACCGATCACACGGCTGTGGAACATGGGATCTATGTAATCCGGGCCGCATTTAAAAGAAGCTACCTTAAGGCCACGGTTCACCAGCGCCTGAAGAAGTCCGCAGGTGATCAGGGTTTTTCCGCTTCCGCTGGCACCTGCCGCAAGAAGTATTCTCGGAATCTTCACCTAAATCTCCTCCCCTCTTCCGCTGCAGGAAATAATATAAATCGGATTCTCACCCATCATCATATGATACCTTCCGATAGATTTTGATCTTGCCGCAGACAGCTGTACGATATCCACATCTGTCAGGCTGAAATCTCGTATGGCATTCATGGCTTCCGTCACGGTCTCCAGAGTGATACAGTTGATCACGATCCGTACTTCCGGATTTTTGTCCAGAAGAAGCCGGATGATCTCATTCATGTTTCCGGAAGATCCGCCGATAAAAGCATGTGTCGGAACAGGCAGCTCCACCATAGCTTCCGGTGCAGTACCCGGTACGATCTCCAGATTATCTGCGGCAAATTTCCGCTTGTTCTCCTTAAGAAGAGCAAGGGCATCCTCCTTTTTCTCGATGGCATAGACCTGCCCCTTCCAGGCACGCAGCGCCATCTCAACGGAAACCGAGCCTGTGCCCGCTCCCACATCATAGCAGACAGAATCCTCCTGAAGACGAATCTTGGACAGTGAAACCGTACGCACCTCTTCCTTTGTCATAGGCGCCTTTCCACGGAGAAATTCCTCATCACAGATCCCGTGAACTGCGGGCAAAGGTTCTGCCTTTTCATTGCACGCAGTTACCACGCTTAATGCATCTCCCCGGTATTCTGTAAGATCTGCTGCCCTGGCATGAAAGATCTTTTCATTTTCGTAGGAGAGATTTTCGCCCACATAAAGGGTCACATCACCCATTCCATACTCAACCAGACGAGAAGCCAGACGAGCTACCCCATCCTCTGTTCCCAGAATGGAAAAGACCTTGGGGTTATGTCGGATCAGGGAGATCAGATTGCAGTCTCTTCCATGAGCGCTGACGATCCTGGCATCATCCCAGGAAAGACCGATCTTCGCCATAAAATAAACAACAGAAGAAATCCCACAGATCACCTGGACATCGCCATCCAGAAGATCCATCAGCTTCCTTGCGCCGCTGTAGAAGCCCACATCTCCGGAAAGGGCAATGGCAACGGTACGGTACTGTGGATGTGCCTTGATATACTCCACGATCTTATCACTGCGGTACTCATGGAGAACCATCTGTCCGGGCCTCTGTACGGCATCTGTCATACGCTTTGCACCGATCAGAAGCTCCGCCTCATCAAAGGCCTTCTTTCCTTCCAGGGTCAGGTTTTTCCGCACCCATGCCGATGCCACAAGAGAAACCCTCTGTGACAGGGTAAGCCGAACAGCTTTGCCAGAAATACCCTTGCTTCCGGCAGGGACAGCCCCTCCTCCTGCAAAGGTCTTCCGATGATCACAGGTGTGACGCCACAGCGCTGACAGGCCTCCATCTTTTCCGGGAATCCACCTGCCAGACCGGTATCCTTGGTGACCAGATAGCTGCACTGAAACTGTCGAAGCATGGCTTCGTTGATCTCTCTGGAAAATGGCCCCTGCATACCGATGAGATGTTTTCCCTCGATCCCCAGCTCCGCACAGGAGCTGATCACGGAAGGGATGGACAGCACCCGGGCAAAAAGCCTCTCCTGGTAATCCGGGATCACTGTAAATTTAGACAGCTCCTTGCTTCCTGTGGTAAGAAAAATGTTCCCCTCTGTGCCGGAAAGAAATTCTGCCGCCTTCTCCGTGCTTTCCACATAGATGGCTTCACGGTTCTTCTCTCCCTCCGGGCGAAGAACACGCTGATAACGGATATTTTCGTTCTCACAGGCAGACCGGATATTTTTTGTCACCTCTGCCGCATAGGGATGAGTGGCATCCAGAACGATCTCCGGCGCTTCCCTCCGGAAAAGCTCCTCCATATCTTCGATTTTCAGCCTTCCGGCGCTGACATGGAGAAATTCATTTTCCTTCAGAAGGGATCCGCCATATTCCGTGGCTGCACAGGCATAGACCGGAACATGATTTTCCGCAAGGAACTCACAGAGTGCATAGCCCTCGGTGGTCCCTGCAAAAACAATGGCTTTATACATTCTTATATCCCCTTGGTGTTACCATCTTGCCGTTTACATTCTTAGTCTGTGAATTTCCCACAAATACGGTAGTAAACATATCCACTTCTGTATCACGGAGCTCCTTCAGTGTCATAACCTGTGCAGTCTCGCCGTCACGTGCGATCTGGGCAACCGTGCCGCAGACAGTATCCGGAGACTTGTATTTCATCATCAGATCACAGGCCTTCTGAAGATAATCCTTACGTTTTCTGCTGGACGGATTGTAAAGGCATACCACAAAATCCGCCTGTGCTGCTGCCAGAAGCCTTGCCTCGATCTTCTCCCACGGAGTCAGAAGATCACTTAAGCTGATCAGGCAGAAGTCATGGATCAGCGGTGCACCCAGCACTGCAGCACCGCCTGTAGCTGCTGTCACACCCGGGATAATGGTCAGCTCCACATCCGGATAGTTTTCTCCCACTTCATACATCAGACCTGCCATGCCATAGACACCGGCGTCACCACTGCAGATCATGGAAACGGTTTTTCCTTTTTTGCTCGTCAAAAGCAAGTACACAGCGGTCTACCTCTTTTTTCATCGGTGTGGTCATGAACTCTTTGCCTGCAAAATACTCCTTTACAAGATCCACATACACCGTGTAACCGATGATCACATCACTTTCATTTAATGCACGGATCGCTCTTCCAGTCATCTGGTCATACGCACCCGGGCCAATTCCTACAACATAAATCTTACTCAAAACGTATCCTCCGATTTCCGGCTGCAAGGGCGGTGGTCACACCGTCCCGGCCTGTTTTTTTTCTGATCAGTGTACCCTGTCCGCAACCCAGAACCGCGCTTCTCTCACAGACATTCTCTACACCTGTTATCTTTTTTACAAATTGTGACGGGGTAAATTCACCCTGCACTGCCTTCAGCTCTTCCTCTGTAAAGGTCAGAAACGGAAGCTGCCAGGCTTCTGCCAGAGAAAGAAGTCCCACCTCTTCCTTCTTCAGATCGATACTGGCAATAGCACTCAGCGCTTCTCTGTAAACATCCGATTCTCTCAGACATTCCTCTGCCGCCTTCCGGATGGAGGCTGCATCCTTTCCCCTGCGGCAGCCCATTCCCAGAACTGCAGCGGGCGGCACCACATGGACTGTATTTTTAAAGGGCAGGCAGCCTCTGTGGATCGTCACCGCAATACCTGTTTCCGGTGCCTCACCGGCTATCTCACCCTTCTCCGGATCCGCTGCAGCTGAGGGCCTTCCGTCCTTCCCGCAAAGCACCAGACCCTCCGGCAGCTCCCCGTCCCATGGAAACTCACTGTAAAAGCCAACGCTCTTTCCTGCAAGAAGGGCCGCAGAAGCCTCCTTTGCAGCCTTCATATGAAAAATAGCACAGCCATTCTTTTTTTTGCAAAAACATCCACTGCAAAACGGCTGTGAAGATCTGTGGCTGTTGTCACAACCGGCACCGCCTTAAGATATCCGGCACAGCGAAGAGCCAGCTCATTGGCTCCGCCCAGATGTCCGGAAAGAAGCGCAATGACAAATTTTCCGCACTCATCGATCACCAGCACAGCCGGATCCGTCTTTTTTCCGGCAATGTAAGGTGCGATACTGCGCACTGCGATCCCGCAGGCGCCCACAAAGATCACGCCCTCTTTTCCTGTCCGGAACTGTTCCCCTGCCCACTGGGAGGTGGAAACAGAGATCGGATCCGGAAGGTACCGGCTCTTTTTTGCAAGGGTGACACTCTCACCCTCTTTTTCCAGCGCCCTCTGAAGCCTTTCCCCTGTCTCCAGCCCTGTCATACTGAAGCAAATGATGGAAATGTTCATATTTTATTTCGTAGCCTCACGGAACTCTGTGGTAAAGCCCGGATCATACAGCTTGGATCTGTCATAGCTTGCAGCATTGACCGCATCACCTACCAGCATAAGCGCTGTTTTTGTGATCTTGTTCTCTTTTGCTGTCTGGGCCAGAGTACCCACTGTACAGATAAACTTCTTCTCATCGGGCCAGGTTGCCTTGTAGACGATGGCAGCCGGTGTATCCTCACGGTATCCGCCCTCCACCAGTCTGCGGCTCAGCTCCTCCAGCATACCTGTACTGAGGAAAATAACCATAGTCGCATTATGAGCGGCAAAGGACTGAATACTCTCTTTTGCCGGCACCGGTGTCCTTCCTTCCATTCTTGTGATGATCACACTCTGGGAAATATCCGGAAGTGTATACTCCAGGTTCAGTGCAGATGCAGCTCCGCAGAAGGCACTGACACCCGGGCAGGAATCATAGGGGATTCCCTTTTCATCCAGGATATCCATCTGCTCACGGATTGCACCATAGATACATGGATCGCCGGTGTGGAGACGAACGGTCATCTTACCCTCAGCCTCTGCTCTCTCCATAACAGAGATCACTTCCTCAAGGGTCATCTTTGCACTGTTATGGATGGTGCACACATCCTTGGAATACTCCAGAAGCTGGGGATTTACAAGAGATCCCGCATAGATGATCACATCTGCCTCTTCCAGATACTGTTTACCTCTTACTGTGATAAGATCCGGTGCTCCCGGACCTGCTCCTACAAAATGTACCATAATCTATTCCTCTCTTCTGTCTTTGTTTTCTTTGATAATGATCAGGGAATAATATCCTGCATCCTCAGGGATCTCCTCCACGGTCCGGTAGATCTTTTCATCCGGCATTCCGCAGTTTTCGATCATCATGGCCTCTGCCCCCTGGGAAAGAAGCTCGGCCTTCACATCCTTCATCTTCTTTCCGGCCTTCATAAGGACCTTGGTACCGGAAAGCTTCAGCGCATCTTCGATCTGATAGGAAGCCGGGATCACGTGAAGAGGCTCTGCCTTCTCCACAAGTCCGGTGTTCAGACGGGCGGAAACTGCACAGAAGGATGTGATGCCACAGACGATCTCCGTCTCATAGCCCTGAGCCACAAGTCTGTGATGGATATAGAGATATGTGGAATACACGGTAGGATCTCCCAGTGTGAGAAATACCACATCTTTCCCCTGGTCCAGGACAGCCTTGACTTTTTCTGCTCCTGCATCGTGATAGCTCTTCAGCACCTCAGGATCCTTGGACATTGGAAAAGGAACTGCAAGAAGCTCCTTCTTTCCAAGCTCCGGATAAGCCCCCTCCACGATCTTAAACGCTACCGTATCCTCCGGAACCTGTCCCGGAAGTGCGATCACCTCTGCCTCCTTTACAAGACGAAGTGCTTTTAAGGTAAGAAGCTCCGGATCTCCCGTCCTACACCTACACCATATAATTTACCTGCCATATTTCTTTCCTCCTAACTATATTTTCCAGACAGGATAAAACCTGTCTGTTATTTATATCAAATTTTGTCCTGAAACTAAAAAAATTCCATCCGGACTGGGGTTTCCTGTCATGAAATATCATTCACCCCGACTGCCTGCTCCTGTATCTTATGGATCAGCTCCTCTGCATCCCGGGTCTGCCCCAGCAGTCCGTATACATTGGAAAACACCACAGCACCCAGAAGGATCTGCTCATAGGATCTGTGGTCCAGATAAAACTGGATCTTCTCCATGACCACAGCCATAGTCTCTTTCAGGATACCATAGCTGTCAAGAACAGCCAGCGCCTCATCGGTAGTCCCCGCCTCCAGGATCTCTCTGGCACATTCCAGAGAGCCCCCTGCACGGATGGCACTTGCACAGAGAACCTCCATCCTTCCGTCAGCACAGTGGGAATGGGTATTCATGATCCCGGCGGCAACCTTTACAAACTTACCGATATGAGCGACAAAAAGAATGCCCTTTACGCCCATATCAATGGCCATGTCAATGGTCTCTCCTACATAATTGCTGCACTTGATATTGTTCTCAAAGGGAATGGACATATGCTCCCTGAGATAATCCGCACCGTAATTCCCCGGTGTCACCAGGATAAAATCTTCTCCCTGGCAGAAATGCTGCTTCATCTCCACATGGATGCTTTCGATCAGAGCCTTCTCACTCATGGGCTCTACGATCCCGCTGGTTCCAAGTATGGAGATCCCGCCAAGAATGCCAAGACGGGGATTAAAGGTTTTCTTCGCGATCTCTTCCCCCTGAGGGACGGATACGGTAAGCTTCAGACCGCCCTCGTAGTCATATTCCTGGGCCGCCTCTTCGGCTTCCCGCAGGATCATGGCTCTGGGAACCGGATTGATCGCCGCCTCGCCCACGTTCTGGGAAAGTCCCGGCTTGGTGACACGCCCCACACCGATCCCTCCGTCCAGGATGATCTGAGGCCGGGATTTCTCTGTTTTCTGCTGCTGCCCGACCTGTTCTGATGCTGAAATAGAAACTTCTCTGCTTTTACATAGACCAGGATCCCGTTGGTGGTATCCGGATCATCACCTGCATCCTTCTGTACCGCACAGGAGACATACGTTTCGCCCCGGGTAATATCGTGAAGCTGTAATGTGAGAGTGATCCCCTTTGGAGTATCAAGCTCTACCTCTGAAAGAGACTCTCCCGAAAGCAGCATCCGGACTGCACCCCTGGCTGCCCCGGCTGCACAGGAGCCTGTTGTGTAGCCGTAGCGGAGGCGCTTGTTGTTTTTTATGACATACTGGTCTTCCAGTCCGTTCTTCATATATGCGACGCCCTCCTTTTTAAATTACCTTGTGCTCCAGCCATTTGCGGCTGTGGAAACGCCAGGTGAAAATAATCCCACGAACAGTCCAGTCCGCAAACATTCCGATCCAGACACCCATAGGCCCGAAGCCCAGGACACGGATCAGGAAAACACAGAGACAGAACCTGCACGCCCACATGGTACAGCAGGAGGTGATCATGGAAAACTTCACATCACCGGCTGCACGAAGACCATACCCAGGCACGAACGCCATTGTCCATACCACAGGCTTTACGATGGTGATCCATGTCATCATGTGGATGCACATTTCCGCACTGGTACTCTCCATTCCGCCAAGGATCGTCACTGGTCTGACCAAAGCATACACACTCAGACAGCTTACGATAATAACTGCCTCTGCAATGACGCAGAGTTTTTTTATGTAATAGACCGCCTCATCTTCGACCGGCACCAAGACACTGGCCTACGATAGTCATCAGCCCACACCTACTCCGATGGCTGCGATACCATTCAGGTTCTCAAGGATATTGGTCATTGCCTGAGCTGCGATAGCTGCTGTTCCCAGTGTGGAAACCGTAGACTGGATGGCAAGTTTTCCAAGCTGAAACATGCTGTTCTCAATTCCCGAAGGATCCCAAGTCCCAGAATACGTCCGATCATGCTCCAGTCCGGACGGATCTTCAGATAATCCTTCACAACGACAGGCTGGCGATCCTTACGCAGCTGCCAGAGAACAACCACTGCACAGAAAATACGGGAAACCAGTGTGGAGATCGCCGCTCCTGCAACACCAAGGTGGAAAACCCAGATCAGAACCGCATTTCCGCCAATGTTCATAATATTGGAGATCATGGAGATCGTCATAGGCCCCCTGGTATTCTCCTGGGCACGAAAGATCGAAGCCGCAGAATCATAAGCCGCAATAAAGGGGAATGACAGTGCCGTGAAAAAGAAATAGGTTTCCGATGCACGCATAACATCCGCATCCACTGCACCGAAGATCAGCCTCAAAAGCGGTTTCTGAAAGATCAGACAGACTGCAGACACCACTACAGAGATCGCTGTGATGATAAAAAGCACCTGCCTGGCAGACATGTTCGCCTTCTCATAATTTCTCTGTCCGATATACTGGGCGCAGACAATGGCGCCTCCCGCTGCCAGCGCCGAAAAAGCCTGGATCAGAAGCACATTGATGGAATCCACCAGCGATACCGCAGAAAGAGCCGCAGATCCCACATTGCTGACCATCATGGTATCTGCGGTTCCCATTATCGAATTCAAAATCTGTTCCAGCACTACCGGCACCAGAAGATACGATCATCCGATTGGTAAACATATGCTGCTGTTCCATTGTTACATCCCCCGCCTCACTTATTTATGACCTGACAAAGCAGAAAAAATCGTCTGTATTTTATCAATCACACTTTCTCTGACATTATACCCTTTTCCCGCTCTTTTTCCAATATATTTTCTGTGTTTTTTGTACAAACTGCAAAATGCCGCAGGCGCGAAACCTGCGGCAGTCTTTGTATTTTGTGTTTTTTTATTATACAATTATGTTCCAAAGTCACTCTTTTTCATATTTTTCAATTAAACATTGATGTTCCTTGCTGGTTTTATCATAGTTAATCCCAACAAGCAGGATTTCACCTGTGTAATCCAGAATTGAAGAAGGATATTTTTTATCTTTAATCTGCCTCACGCAGTCTGGGCATTTTGATTCCACTTCAGCTCTACGATCAACGCCGGATAAGAAGAACAGTACTCTATCTTCGGGATAAACACGAAATCAGCAAATCCACGGCCTGTCGGCAATTCCCGGACAGGTTTAAAATAGTACTGCATTGCACTTAAATATGCAATTGCCAAAACACTGCTCAACGAGTTCTCATTGTTATATTGAATGGAAGACGCATACTCGTTGTGGATTTTTTCAATCTGAGCAGCAACTTCTACTCCATCCATGTCCAACGTAGCATCAAGTAAATGTTCTGAATTTTTCTGGAATTCCAACATCTCATTCCACTGCTTACTTCCAACAGCAGCTGTAAGTTCTTGTCGAATCTCTTCGTTCGGCACGAAGGCAGTCTTTAATTTAGGGTTATATCCAAAATAGCCCAGGTGAATCATGTAGGTTAACACATCATCCTTACTTTTGATGCTTACCGTATCGTTCTTAAAGGTTGCTGTGTTTACTTTAACCTCTGCACCAGAGATCATTTCAATAATAGCTGTTTTCAAACCACCATAATTCATGTTGATCAGCGGAACAATGGCATCATAAGAAGCTGTTTCTGACCAATAGCTCTTAAATTCACCTCGAAGCATCACGCCGACAACTGCTCGTGGATTATAAACCTGATGACCATTCAGCAGATATCCATCATACCAACGCTTTATCTCATCGAAATCCTGATGATATTCTTCTGCCAGTTTCCGCACTTCATTCTCAGTAAAACCAACATACGGCGCGAGACTGCCTGGGCTCAGCATAGAAAACTCATCAAAATTATTCAGAGCTGACTGTGTTTTTTCCTTCTTTATGGGAAGAATACCTGTAAGGTACGCCAGTTGAATATACTTTGTAGGTTCTATTCCTTTGAACATTCCTCGCAGGAAATTTATATAATCTTCCTGTGCTTTTTTATTGGCCGCCTCATCACGAATCAGTACATCCCATTCATCAATGATAACAACAAACTTCTGTCCCACCTTATCTTTGATTCTTGAAAGTGCATCCGGCAAGCCAGATACTTCAAGTGGCAGAACATCCGGATAAACTTCCCGCAATTCATCCAGAACCGCCTCCGTGACATGCTTCACTATATTATCCGCATCATCACAGTTTGCCAGAAACCACTGAATATCGATATGGATCACATCATACTTGTTAAGATGCTTTTTGAAGTCGGCCTCCCTGCTTATCTGCAATCCAGAAAACATCTGCTCAGAATCTGCGCCTTTGCTATAATACGCAGCCAACATATTAGCTGCATAAGATTTTCCGAACCGGCGCGGCCGACTATTGCAGATATAAGCATTTGTTGTATCAAGAACACTGTTTGTGTACTCAATCAGGCCAGTCTTATCCACATATATTCTGGAGTTAAGAGCAACCTGAAATGCACTGTTGTCCGGGTTCACAAATCTTCCCATGCTATTCAGACTCCTTTCTGAAGCTGTTCCTCAAGCACGAGGTTACAACTCACCTGTTTTATTTTGATTTTATCATTTCATAGAGCAAATAACAAGTTGATGACTGCTTTACTTCGTGCAACATATGCAAATCCCACTCGAACAGTACGCTCTTTCCCGGTTCTGTCAACCATTATTTCATTTTGATCTCGCTGTTATACGAACATCTGCTGATCCTTCTTCTGTTGGGGCATTCCTCCAACGCTTCATCGCTCTGTACCTCCGCTGCCGCTCGGCTCCAACACTGATCTTATCTGCCACATCCGATGCATACACACCGGCCGTAATAAACAGCTTCCGAACCTTGATCGAGTTCAGCCTCAGCTCATCTGCGATAACCCGCAAAGACATTCCCGCTTCATAAAACACAACAGCCGGATCCATCAGTTCCTTAAGGATCTTCCCGACATCATACTCCGGCTTTTCTTTCCGATCCTACAATGTGCTCCATCAATTTCCGGGCCAGACCCTTACCACGCTGCTCCGGATGCACTGCCAGAACATGAACGACCATAACCTCATCCGAATCGATCTGCCACGGCACATCTGCGTAGCCATCCACCTTTTCATCATTAACTATCGCACAGGCCGCAATCTCGCTGCCATCTGCCAGAACATACAGCTCTTCCTTACCAATACTGTTACGTAGCATTTCATCAGAAGGATGGATACCCTTCTTCCAATGTGGAAACGATGGATCACCCTGCTCCTGGTCGATCAGCTCCCAGTACAGAGATTTTATGTTGTCAAAATCCTCTTTTACTCCCTTACGAAATATCATTTGTTCCATCTCCCCTTACTCATGCAGTTCCAGCGGCAGTCCGTCCGGGTCATGAAAAAAACGTCATCTTCTTACCGGTAAAATCATCCACACGGATCGGCTCACATTCGATCCCGACCTCCGCCAGCTCTTTCACCGTCTGCTCCACACTCTCCACACAGAAAGCAAGATGACGCAAACCACAAGCCTCCGGACGGCTCACCCGTTTCGGTGGATTTGGTTCTGCAAAAATCTCCAGCTCCGTGTGCTCATCCACACGCAAATCCAGCTTCCAGTCCCTGCGCTCCGCACGATAGTTTTCTCTGATAACGGAGAAGCCAAGCTTGTTTACGTAGAAATCCTTGCGAATTCGTAGTTGGATACGATGATGGCGATGTGGTGTATTTTGATAGGTTCATTTTGGGGTGCTCCTTTTTAGTTTGTCTTATTTTCGTTATAAACTATATAGCGGTTTTTAAAATATACCGTGTGTGCTTTAGCTCTGAAGGAGCACATGCATCACACACGGCATTATTTTTATTTCAACCTTTCACTTGCATTTTAGTATATCACAAATCTGCAAATAAACCAGCCTTGTACACGTATTTTTTACTCCACTGTAACACTCTTTGCAAGATTTCTCGGCTTATCGACATCCAGACCCTTTGCAACAGAAACATAATATCCCAGAAGCTGCAGAGGAATCACTGCCAGACTGCCCACGAAATGCTCATCTACCTTCGGCACATACACAGTGAAGTTCACCTGATCCTCGATCTCGTATTTACCATATGTAGTCAGCCCCATCAGGTAAGATCCGCGGCTCTTGCATTCTAACATATTGCTTACAGTCTTCTCATACAGTCCGCTCTGAGTCAATACACCAATGACCAACGTTCCCTGCTCGATCAGACTGATCGTGCCATGTTTCAGCTCACCTGCTGCGTATGCTTCAGAATGGATATAGCTGATTTCCTTCAACTTCAAACTGCCCTCCAGGCAAACTGCATAGTCAATACCACGGCCCACAAAGAATACATCATGGGCATTGGCATACTTAGCAGCAAACCACTGGATACGTTCTTTATCTTCCAGGACCTTCTGCATCTTTTCCGGAATAGTCTGCAACTCAGAGATATAGTAACCATACTGCTCGTCTGTGATCTTTCCTCTGACTTTTGCAAACTGAACAGCCAGACAGTACATAGCCACAAGCTGTGCGCTGTATGCCTTGGTCGTAGCAACAGAGATCTCCGGACCAGCAAGTGTGTAGAACACCTTATCTGCTTCACGGGCAATACTGCTGCCAACCACATTGACGATCGCCATCGTAGCGATACCCTTTTCCTTTGCAAGACGCAGTGCTGCCAGTGTATCTGCTGTTTCACCAGACTGGCTGACAACGATCACCAGGGCTTTCTGATTAACTGGCATTTTACGATATCGGAACTCTGACGCAAGCTCCACACGTACCGAGATATCTGCCATATCCTCCAGTACATATTGAGCAGCCATACCAACATGCCATGCAGAACCGCAGGCAACAATATAGATCTGCTCAAAGCTCTTAATCTCATCCTCATTGATCTCCACACTGGACAGGTCGATCGCACCATTCCTGATCACGGAATTAAGGGTATCCTGGACAGCCTTCGGCTGCTCGTGGATTTCTTTCATCATGAAATGTTCAAAGCCACCCTTTTCAGCAGCCTCAGCATCCCACTTGATTTCTGTAGTCTGCTTCTCGATCTCGTCACCGTTCAGATCATAAAAATGAGCCTCGCCCGGTGTCAGCTTTGCAAACTCAAGATTCCCGATATAATATACATTTCTCGTATATTTCAAGATTGCCGGGACATCAGAAGCCACATAAGTCTCGCCATCTGCAATACCAATGATCATCGGACTGTCCTTACGAGCCACCCAAATCTCGCCCGGATAATCACGGAACATCAGCTCAAGAGCATAAGAACCGCGGACACGGACCATTGTCTTCGCAATGGCATCGATAGGACCAAGGCTGTACTTTTTATAATAGTAATCAACCAGCTTAACAACCACCTCTGTATCTGTCTGACTGTAAAAAGTATAACCGTGCTTCAGCAGCTTCTCTTTCAATTCTGTGTAATTCTCAATGATACCGTTATGTACACCAACGACCTCAGACTCCACAGCACCGGAACCTGATTTACTGCAGTTACCAGAAACATGAGGATGCGCATTGATCTGGCTGGGCTCACCATGGGTAGCCCAGCGGGTATGTCCAATACCACAGGCTCCTTTTAACGCTTTACCTGCATCTGTTTTCTCGACCAGATTTGTCAGACGGCCCTTTGCCTTCACGACCTCTGCCAGAGCCTCTCCATCACGGACAGCCAGTCCAGCTGAGTCATATCCTCTATATTCCAGTTTCGACAGACCGTCCAGCAGGATCGGTGCTGCCGGACGCTTTCCTGTAAAACCAACGATTCCACACATAGGTTTATCCCTCCCATTATTTAAATCTCTCGTCCAATATACGTAAGTGCCTCAAAACATGGCGCAGTGTAAAATAACAGATTTTCTGTTATGATATCTGCATCATTGTTTGAGCACTTACGGAATATCAATTAATGTAATTCCTGGTCACAGCACTGCAATGCTGCCGCAATCACTTGATCCATATCATAATACTTATACTCACCCAGACGGCCGCCAAAAATCACCTTCTCTTCCTTTTCTGCCAGTTCCTTATATTTTCCATAAAGAGCACTATTCCTCTCATCATTTACAGGATAATAAGGTTCATCTCCTGGCTTCCACTCAGAACTGAACTCACGGCTGATCACAGTCTTCGGAAGGTCATTACCCTCCTCATCCTTTCCAAACTCAAACCATTTATGTTCGATGATCCTGGTCCACGGAGTTTCACGGTCTGTATAATTCACAGCTGCATTTCCCTGGAAATTCGGCTTGTCCAAAGTCTCTATTTCAAAACGAACAGAACGATATTCCAGAGTTCCCAGTGTATAACCAAAATACGCATCAATAGGGCCCGTATAAACCACCTTATCTGCAATGGCATCCAGTTCTTTTTTGTCCTCCAGATAATCTGTATTCAGGCGAACTTCAATTCCTTCCAGAAGATTTGCTATCCAGTTTTGTATAGCCGCCTACCGGAATTCCTGATACAGTGCATTAAAATAATTATTATCAAAAGTCAGGCGCACTGGAAGGCGCTTGATAATGAACGAAGGAAGATCCTTACAGTCACGTCCCCACTGTTTCTCCGTATAACCTTTGATCAGTTTCTCATAAATGTCACGTCCAACCAACGAAATTGCCTGCTCCTCCAGATTCTCAGGCTTTGTAATCCCCGATTCTTTCCTCTGTTCTTCAATCTTCTCAGCAGCTTCTTCCGGAGTCACAACACCCCACATTTTATTAAAGGTATACATATTAAAAGGAAGACTGTATAACTCTCCTTTATAGTTTGCAACCGGACTGTTTGTAAAACGGTTGAACTCCGCAAACTGTGTGACATAGTTCCATATTTTTTTATTATTTGTATGGAAAATATGCGCACCGTATTTATGCACATTGATTCCCTCAATTTTTTCTGTATAGACATTTCCTGCAATATTAGGCCGTTTGTCCACTACAAGAACTGTCTTTCCTAATCTTTTTGCTTCGTGAGCGAAAATCGCACCGTATAAGCCGGAGCCCACTACCAAATAATCATACATTATCATTCACTCCTCATATTTTGTAATTTTAAAGCTAAAATCATCACGATCTCACCATTGACAACTATAATAATAATCATTTTTGATTCTCAATACCTGAATTTTGCTGTTTCTTAAAAATAACATCTGGAATCATATTAATTAAAAAAGACAGAACTTGATAAAATCACAATAATCAAAACAACATCGGAATAATGTATATTCCCAAGGCAACTATCGTTACTATTATAGTAATAATCTTCCAAATATTATATTCTCTATCCATTTTTTCTTTAGTTAAAACATCTGGTTCTTCAATATCACCAATTTCTTCCTCAATTGAAAGCATCTGATGTCCCTTATTATGTGTATATACATAATAAAATACAATACATACTATTGTAATAATTCCTGCTGTAAGTAAGGCAACTTTATCAGCAAAGAGTAACATAAAGCAATATATTACAATAGTAACCAAACAGCCTAATACGCCTAAAGGAGCTTTATATGGCCTTTTCATATCCGGATAACTTTTACGAAGTCCTATATAGGATAAGCAGCCAATCATATAACATATAGCTAATGAAATCAATGAAACGGAAGCAATATAATTTATAGATCCTGTTGCGATCAAAATAAAGTTAATAAGCCCAACGCCTATTATAGCCACATACGGCGTTTTAAACTTAGGGTGAATCTTGCTAAGAAACGACGGAAGGGCTCCATCTTCTGCCATTGTATAAATATATCTAGCTGGTGCCGCGATACCTGGATTAATTGTAGATAAATCTCCGCCAAATGCGATACCAATACATAAAAGTATAATTGGAAATCCGACTAATCCAACAGCCTTTAATCCCTCAGCGTAAGGCGCATCTGCCACTGCCAAAACACCATAAAATTTCTTAGGAACAAGTCCAACAAGAAACCACTGGAATAATGCATTTAACGCAAATACTAAAAATACAGAGATCTTAAGAGCTCTGGGTAACGTATACTGCGGATATTTCGTCTCTGCTCCCATAGATACGCAAGTTTCAAATCCTGTATAGCACCACCATACAAGTCCAAAGATATACATCATCTCATTAAAAGGTGGTAGACTATTCATTGCAATACCGCCAAAATATTCTATATGTATTTTGGGAATCATGTACAAAAACCAACAAACAGAACAGCCCCAGAAAAAAAACATAAATGCTATCTGCGCCTTCCCGGATTGTTCAATTCCTCGATAATTTAATATTAAAAAAACAGCTACAAGAGCAATCGCAATTACACGGGAATCCAGCCATGCAATGTTAAGATTAAATTGTTCCAATAGAATTTTAAAATAATTAGCAAATGCAAGTGTCTCTCCTGCACCAATTGCTACAACTGAAATGATATAATGCCATCCTGCCATATTGGCCCAAACCCTGTTTAATCCTCGTTTTGCGTAATTATATGTTCCTCCTGCACAGGGCAACGCAGCGGACATCTCTCCATAAATAAGGCATGGCCAAATTGAAATCAGCAATGCTATAAATGTAAATCCTATAATCCACGATCCCACTAAGCCAATTTGTGCTGAGCCACAAGTAAACAATCCTACCCCTACTACAGTTCCTATCGTCATGCTGATAGATTCTTTTAATCCAAGTACTCGAACCAATTTATTCTCTTTCATATATCATTCTCCTTCACAGTCTAAAATATGATCTGCATACTTTTCTGCCATATCTCGCCAATTAATAAGAGCGTCTCCCATAACTGCTCCACAGGATTCCCGATACAATGCCCATACGTACCAATAATAAGCAATAATAGCCGTATATGCCCAAAAATGATAATACCTCTTCTCAGTATAACTATCTTGTAAATATTCTTTTATGAAGCGTTCCGCTTCATCGAAATCATACATTGCGTCAACAATATAATATCCAACATCGATTCCTGGATCAGAATACCCTGAATATTCCCAGTCAATAAGTATTACATTACCGTCTGGCTTAATCATCCAGTTAGGTTTATAGGTATCACCATGACAAAAACATTTTTCGACCCCATCACCAACAGTCTTTTTATAAAGTAATTCGATCTTCCTTTTTAATTTCTCATTTTTTTCAAAACATTCCGGGGCTTTTTTTCGAAGTAGTTTTTCAATCTCCAATGAATCTTTCCATGGTTCCATCCCATAATCAACTTTAATACCCGAACCGTGAAGTTTTCTGAGTACACTTATAATTCTTTTTGAATCCTTAAACGAATTATAATCCGGTTCTCTGAATTCTGATACGAATACTGATATTTTCCATCCTTCATTAATGTCAGCATAAATGTAAGTAGGATCAATCCCTATTTCTTTTGCTTTAATCAGAGAATTTTTTTCATTTTTACGACTAATAATGCTGTCCGTCCCATCCCCGGGATGACGGTATATGTAATCCACACCATTAATTTCAAAAATAAATGATGTATTTGTCATTCCCTCACTTACATTGCGAAAATTCACGATATCTTCTTCATCGCATCTGAAAATAAGTTTAATATTACGGATAATTTCACTATGTGTATGTCCCTGATACTGGCTGTCAAACCTTCTCAAATCCTCGAAATAGTCAAATTCATAAATATTTCCTTCTTCATATTCTTTAAAATAGAATGATGGCAGATTATTCAGATTATCTTTAACCATCCATTCCCAAAAACTCCGATTATACTTTCCGACAGTCCTGTCTGCTTCCATAAGTTTAATAAAAGCGTTCGAGAAATCCTCATTCCAAAACGAATGTCCAAATAATACTTTTCCTGAATTCCTGTTTTTTTCCATCATAATGATTTTTCATTTTCATCAGTATCAACATACATCTCATTCGTTTTTTTCTTAATACTTATCCCTGCGTTAAATGTCTGATACTCATACTGATTAAAAGGACTTTCAACAAAATAGCTATCACTTACACATATATACGTGTTTCTCAGTTTTTCTTTTGCCAGGTACAAACTTTCTATGTTATTCTTTATATTAAAAGACTCATTTATTATAAAATTAACTCCATATTTGTCCTCCAAATAATAAAACATTTCTTTTTTGTATCCAAGCACAATCGTGATGTTCTTTATTCCGGCATCTTGAAGCTGCTGAATCTGTCTTTCAATCAGCTTTTCTCCTTTTACTTCAAATAAGCCCTTAGGTTGTTCCAAAGATAAAGGAATAAAACGAGTAGATGCACCAGCTGCTAAAATCACAGCATTATTTACACGATATGGTTCCAAAGCTTCAAGCCCAGTAGCAGTGATTTTAGATCCATTTTTCGCTATCAGTCCCGCTTGTATTAAATAATTAAAAACTTCTTGTTTTTGTAATGACTTTTTAACGTCTAAATCAGAAGAACAATTAATTCGTCCAACGCTACCATTATAAAAACTATTTAATATATTGAATTCATCTTTTTTCATTAACTCTTCTTCCTCTCATGCGTTATTTTACAAAATATCCATCTCATAACTGATTTGAGTATATTTTCTCTGCCGCTTTAATGCTCTTTGCACAAATATGGATTTTCATTGCTGCCTTCATTTTTTACATTAAGTCTTGTATAAAAGTCAGAAAAGAATCAGTTTGCTGATGATATGTTTACAAAATCAAGAAGTAATATATCTTCACCCAATTTAATCATTTCCGCAGTTATATGCTCTTCTCAACAAGGTATGAAACTGCAGCATCACTTTTATTTACATTTTCGCAACTATTAAAGTGAATAAAAATCCACAAAATCCTGATATGTATTAATTCCGTAATCTTTGAAATTATATTCCTTTCTCTCACCTACAAGATCATGATACCATTGAAGGGTTTCCCTCATATTTGGCACATCAATATTTACATACTCTGCGATCTGTATTAAAATCACCAGCCCGTATGAAAAATCAGCGGTAAAATATCTTGAATTAAAATCAGGGATATATCCCCCTTCTACTTTTTTCGTTGGACTTGTCAGTCCCTTAAATCCGGTAATTCCCGATATCTTCTTTGTCATCGCTTCTGCAGTCGGGCTTTCATAATGAACACACAATGATTTTACATAGGATAAGTTAAACGGCAACGTCTTGCATAATTGCTGAACCTCTGTATCACAGGCGATAAGAAGCTCTGACGTTTCGTTATTCCAGTTTTCATAAAAAAGGGGAACTTTTTTGTAGACAACCCCTTCTTTCCAATCTCCGTACAAATTTCTGAGCCGCGTGGTATGAAGAATAGGGTTCGAAGGAGTAAGTGTAATATTTAAATAATTAGGAAGTGGCGTTGTTTTAACACCAATAATACTTTCAATTATCTTACAGCATTCTCCCGTCTCTTTATGTGGTATCGCAGCTACAAACATTTCATCTCTATATCCAATTGCCTTTACAGTATTTCCATATTCAATAAGGCGGGCAACACTTGGCACTCTTTGTACCCCGAAAACTGTAGCACCTTTTTTAATACATCCATAAAATGCACACTCTCCACCACCAGTGCCCGGAACAATACATATTTTCAGCCCTGGTTTAACAAAAGGCTCTATTTTCTGTGCATTCAGCCGCATTAGTGTAGCAGGCATGGTCACAAAGATCAGATCAGTATTGGAAAATGCTTCCTTCTCATCATCTGTTGCTTTCTCAATGATTCCACGATGAATAATTTCATTCTCTTCATTTACAACTGTTAAAAGTTTGTTTATTTTTTCCGGTTTTGAGCCGTAAACTACAACCTTGTGCCCATTTTCTGCACAATGAGCAGCAAATTGAGTCCCTATATTCCCTGCTCCTACTATCGTTATATTCATATCAATCATCCTTATCTATATGTTTCATCCAATTGAGCAAGTTCATAATAATTATCTATCTCCATAATATCCTGTTTATTGCATTGTCTTATCTCTACTTTATAATTTTCTTTTTTGAGAATTAAAGGAACTTCCTCCCAGAAAACGCCTTTATTGTCTTTATATATTTCAGCCCAGTCTGATCTCAGTTTCTGACAATCTTCCTTTGTCCAGTAGGAAATACCATAATAATTATAGCAATAGGTATTACCCTTTTGATATTCCGAAATATAACCATCTTTAAGTCTGAATGACCAATCATCTGTCTCCAGTGAATAGGAACCTAAAATATTAGATACATATTGATATTTTCTAAGCACCTCTGGATTTGTAATATATAGATCCGCTTCACAAAGATAACCGTTATTAATCTCTTTCGAAGCTAAGATCACTGAAGATATATTATTTTCTTTATCATACCGGTCATTATCTATAAAACGCACAAATGGATATTTTTCAAGAATTTCATTAAACCGTTCCTTTTTATATCCCCTTATTATTACAATATCTTTAATACCAACCTTCACCAGCGCATCAAGCAACGTATCTATAATTCGTTTGCCATTAACCGTTACCATGGGCTTCGGTCTGTCAGCGGTAGCAGGCATCATTCTTGCTCCAAACCCCGCTGCCATAATAACCGCCTTTTTAACTCTATAGGGTTCAAGTGCTTCTATACCTTTTGAAGTTATAGAAAGCATCTGTTTTCCCTCAATATACCCAGAAATTTTGGCTTCCTGCAAACTTTTAGATACAGTATTCCCCGAAATCTGAATCGCATCAGATATTTCTCTGATTCCATATTCCTTTTTTCCATTTTTCTCAATGAAACATAAAACTTCAAACAAATATCTGTTCACTATCTCACCTTTTCTCTTTCTATCTATTTGTATATTCTGTATATGATTTATCTGTATCAAAGAAAACGTTTCCATGTAGCGAAGTACCTATAACAAATTTCATATAATCACCATATGTCCGCGATAAAATAGCATGATAATTAACTGGTACTGGTATTTTTAAGAATTCAAAATCCATCATTTCACATTTATCAAATCATCTTTATATCTGTAAAACTTTGTATTCAATGGAGATAATGATAAGGGACCTTTTTTTTCACAGATTATCGAATCATAGCTTACTGCCGCCTCTTCCATTTTTTTATAATAATACAGAGAACTCTTGCTTTTTAGTTTATAAAGTGGATAATATAATGTCTTTATCAACTGTTTTATTTTGCTATCTGATGATGCAAAATCACTCCAGACCAGGCTGGTTTTATAAGCTTTTTCCTTCAGCATGGCAACTTTTTTCCGAAGTGCTTTTTCTTCTTCTGCATCATCCGGGATATTATCAAATGGAAATATATCTACAAATATACCTTGATTAAACTTTATATTTTTCCTGGTATCATTTGCCAATATAGCTGCCGTATCAGTTCTTCTAATCTGAACATGTCCGCGCAAAGAACCTGGATCTGTATATTCGGTCTGAAAAAAATACGGATATTTAAATTCTTTCATTCCAACCTCACACAGTTTATTATAATTTTCACGGTCCATTTCAAAATCAATATCATCATCCCATGGGATAAATCCTTTGTGCCGGACAGCTCCAAGGGTTGTTCCGCCATCACTAAAAATCTTTATATTATATTTTTCACAGACTTCTATGATTTTCGCAGTAATATCTAATTCAACCGCCCAGACCTCTTTCATCTTTGATGCTACCGTATATCCACATCTGACTTCCTCATCTAAAAATCCATCTGGCAACTCTATATTTAAATCAACCATTTTAGTATTTATTCCTCCACTCTTCCGGGCATAAAATATGCTATAGAAATATCTTCAAGTATTATTTCCTTCTTCTTATGATTTTCAAAGCATCATAAATAACATTATCTTTTAACACAATTAACATAATTCCATATAATGCCATGCCAAATATGACCTGACATGCAGAAATGCTTATACTTCCCTGATAGTTTCCACCTATAAACAATACTGCCCAAAACATCACAAAACCAGCAATCAGTTTCTTCCAAAGAACATTCAAAATTTTTTTCCAATTTATAAATCCCTTGCTCATGTGAACATAAATAGCACTGATGACACACTCTGCCACAACGCTTGCAAGCGTAGCACCATTTGCACCATATTTATAAATCAATGCCAGATTCAGCAAAAAATTGGTTACTGCTCCCGCAATAATTCCTTTGGAGCTTCTGGCACGCTGACCTGAAGGGGTTAAATATTGCGACCCCATAATATTGCTAATACAGATCACCAACGGTAATGGACTCATTAAATACAGAAGCGTAACTACCGGTTCATAACCATTTCCAAAAAACCATGGAACAAAATTCCTTGCAGCTCCCCAAATTCCAAACATAATTGGAACCGCAAGCGCAAAAATAAATTCGAAGCTTTTATTAATTTTATCCTTAATTTCTTCTGTCCGACCTTCGGCAAAAAGATACGATTGTCTGGAAACCATTACCGTATTCAAAGAAAAAAGCAGACTTTCTATCATACGGATAATTTTTGTCGCCTGCTCATAATAACCGTTTAATTCTTCAGACTTAATAATTGCGCCAATCATTGTTTTATCTAACACAGTATAAACAGATGTTGCAACTGTAGGTATGAAGTATGCGAACGTCTGCTTTAAATGGATTTTGAATGGATGAAGCGTTTTAAACTCTACTTTCGTTAATAATTTAGGAAGATAAGTCCACATAGAAATATTACCGATCAATCCTGTGGCAGCCATAATGCTACATACAGGAATATGTCGGTTTCTTTTTTTACAAAAAGAAACAGTAATATAATTCCTGTGATTTTGACCAAAGTATTTCGAATAACAATATATTTAAATTTTTCAAATCCTCCAAAATACCAGGATATATCAAACGCAACCGCCAAAACTGATAAAGTCAGTACACTATAAATTGCTGTATACTGTGTTGAAATAAAAATCCATGCTATCCAAACTATTAATGATACTGCTGTAGTCGTAAGTGAAAGAATTTCAATTTCCCAAAACAATTTAGAAGATGTTTCCGGATCATCACGATGCATTGCTATTTCTCGCTGTCCATAAGAAGCTGTTCCTAAAGCTGCAAATAGTGTAAAATACGTCACTATTGAATTTGTGTAACTATAAATTCCAACTCCGCTAGAACCTAACACTCTGGAAATATATGGTGCAGTGATCAATGGAGTGATTAAAGAGAGCACTTGATATAATCGTATTATAATATATTAATTTTTTTTTATGCTGGTTTGCATCATTTTCTTATGACTTGCCATATATTATGATTCCTTCATAAATTTCAAATTTCTAAAAAATTAAAGTTTAGCTTTCAATCTGTGTTTTATAAAAACTAATCTCTAAATATTCTCAGTGTTATCAAAGTTTTATCTTGATCCGTCTTTGTTTTGTAACCACTCTATTTGGCATCCCTTCTCTTTTCTCATCCGTAATCTTATTGGATAACAATAATTTTATTCCTAAAATTAATAATGGATTCAATGCTGTATTAAACATAATATTATTAATTACTGAAAAAACACATATAGCAAAACACCAACTAATTAATTTAATATTGTTCGTTTTCATAGCATAATGAGAAAGATAAGTATACAAAAACATTATTATTGCAAATAAAATCAATCCATATCCTATGAGCATATAAACATATCCACAATCTATATAAAAATAATGATTAACAAAATTTTGATCTATATATTCTTGGTTAGACTTTATTCTCTGTCCTAACAAATTTACTCCATATTGCTCAAAACCTTGCAGATTAAATTTCAACCTGTAATTAACCATTACATTGAACGCAGATATAATTGCAGAACTCTTATATTTTAAAGATGCTAAAATTACTGATGCTGCCGCAAGCGGATACATAAACGTAGCAATACAGGTCATAAATTTATGCTGCTTATTAACGTTTATGCTTGCTAATATCAAAACAAACAACATGAAAATAATATATACATAGAATTCCAAACGTACTGTACATACTTTATATACCAAGATATGTACAGGTAAACTTAAAATCAAGAACAATCGTTCCATCTTTTTAGACCGAATAAGCCAATAAATTGCAAACGTTTCCATTAAAATAATACATGGAACATTTGAATAATATGCAAATCCCAAACAATGTGCTTTCATATTTTCATGATAATAAATATCATCCGGTATGAACCCCAACAAAGCTGGTATAATAACTATGCATAAAAAGATAGCATTATTTATCACACTACTCTTCACAATTTTACGTACATCAATATGAAGAGATGTAACAATGGATATTCCATATAACGCAAAAGTAATATCATGCATGATAATTGCTGATATAAGTATTACAACTCCAAATAGAAAAGCACTCACAAAATCAAAGATTTTATATTTATCGATGCAGAAAGACCATAAAAATATCACAGCTGATAAGTACTGTACCACTTCACATATTTGAAATCTATTAGCTCCAAACAGATATGAATTTCCAATTACCACTGCTGATAATCCCATGAGAAAATATCCTACTAAATATAAAGTTTCTTTATTAATCTTTATTAATTTTTTCATATCATCCTACTCTGATTTACCTTTTTCCAATAACTCTGATTAAAAAAAAATCGACTACTTAAGCATTCCAATCTTCTTAAACAAAATTGTAGTTGGTATAAAAAAACTATAGTTAGTTTTTCTGTTAATTTTAATAAATTCCATAATTTTGCCTTTAGGTCCGTTATACAACTCTTTATTCCGTTTTTTTAACCATTCGTCAAATCTTTTAATTTCATTTATAGCTTCTTTAGGAGACATATGTAGATAAATTACATATTGATTATAAATCGCATATTTAATTCTCAATATAACAATTTCTTTCACCTTGATATTCAAATCATCCTCATGTTTTTTATAAAATGAAACCAGTCGTTCAGTTACTTTTAGATGCTGATCTCGGCGTTTAATCATATTTTCCATATTCATACTCTGTGTCTGAGAACCAAGTAAATACTGATAAACAGGATAATCTAAACATACAAAAGAATTTATATGCAAAAGTGGAAATATACAATATTCCATATCTACATAAAAACAATTTTCATCAATAATTGCCCCCATTTTCTGGATTACTTCTCTACGAAATGTAAGCGAATGCATGTATAATACAACTTTGTCCAATTCCTCCAATCCATGAACTTCTTCATAACTAACCTCATTGTCCCAAGGATTCATCTGCCTTGTTTTTGTTCTGGTATTATATTCAATCTCATCATAAGGATTTAATACCATGTCTGTATCTGTTTTCTCTAAAAATGCTACAAGTCTATTTAAATTTTCACTATTTACCCAATCATCAGAATCTAAAATTTTATAATACTTTCCGCAAGCATATTTAATACTGGTATTAATTGTTGAACCATGTCCTCCATTTTTTTATTTATCAATCGAATGGAATTTCCATATTTTTCTACATATTTCTGGACAATCTCTGCTGTATGATCTTTTGAGCCATCATTTACTACAATAATATCCAACTGTTCAAGTACATTGGAGCGAATTAATGAATCCAAACAATTTGCAATATCTTTTTCCGCATTATATGCAGCAATACTTAAAGATAATATTTTTTCCATGTTGTAACTCCTATATTTATTAATTATTTTTATCCGTCACATTTTTTATATTTAAAAGCAAAACAATTATTATATTTAAATTATTCTTCAATAATTTTAGCAAAATATAGTGATCCTTCTGCAATTTTTTTCTCACTACATCTAAGTACTTTGTGTTTTCCTGGAACATTCCATCTTTACGAATTTTTTTCAAGTATTCTACCTGTTCTCTCATGGATTTCCAGTGATTATAGCGCGACTGTGTAATTGCCCGCCCAGCCGTTTGCAATACTTTTATAGCAAACAATTCATCAAAGTTTTGGAACTTCCCACTTTCCACTCTGTTTTTCGATTTCTTCAAAGATTTTTTTAAATGTAAAATAATAATTTCCATCAAACTTACCCGTCATTCCTGACCCACAACGATAATTATAGATAGTCTCATTTAGATATACAAAGGTTTTTGCATTACTAAAAAATTCAATTGACTGCAATGTGTCTTCTCCTGTGCTGATTCGTCCAAATTGCTGATATTTTTTCTCCACATCAATGCAGTCTCGTTTAATCATTTTTCCACACACACTCACAATACTGTGGTAGCAGAGAAATTCTTTTAAAACGTCTTTTCTCTCTACAATACAATCCTTATTACTAGTAAAAATATCTTTAAATGCAATTGTTTTATTTTTTCCATCATAAATATTGTGATTATAAATGACGATATCAGGATATTTATATTTTTTTACAATCTTCTTCAACTTTACAAGTGCTTCATCCTCAAGCAAATCATCTGAATCACAATTTATAACATAATCACCTTTCGCCTGCTTAAATCCAAAACGTCGTGTCCATAAAAGGCCATGATTTGTGTTGTGATATACCATTATTAAGTTTGGATGTCTTCTCTGATATTCATCACAAAGCGATCCGCTTCTATCTGTAGACCCATCATCCACCAAAATTATTTCATAGTTTTTTCATCATCGATTTGATAAATTATCGATTCCAGGCAATCTTCAATATATTTTTCAACGTTATATACTGGTACAACAATACTAAACAACATAATTTCCCTCACAATTTATTAAGGAGAACCTTGATATCGTATGTCAGATTCAACCCTTTATTATAAAAATTTATATATCTCTTATTCAACAAACTTTTCTTAGCTTTGAATGATTTTTTGTATCCACATACTTGCTTTGCCAATGTCGCATATTCAGGTACCATTATATTTCCATAGCCTTTTAGAAGTTCTTGCATCTGTGCTTCAACATTGTATTCGTTCAAATATTGATTCACCTGTTTAAAATACGCAGGTAAACTTCTTCCCAAACCAACTGTATTTCCTCCATGCTGTCGGTAGCTCATATGCGGTTTCGTATCAACAAATACTTTTCCATTCAAGCAAAGACACACTTTAAGAATCCATGTATCATGCATTAGCATATACTGTGGCTCATACTGAATTACTGCATTCAATAATTCTCTATTAAAAACACCTGTACATCCTGCAAAATCAGATAGAATAAATCTGGTTATCAATGTTCTTTTATCATTCAATTCATGATTTGATAAGAAATTTAGGTTTCTATCAACCAATCGTTGCCCACAATAATATAATGCCGGAATTCCTCTATTTACTGATTTCAACGATTGCACTGCAATATATAATTTATCCGTATCCCAAACATCATCTTGATCAGAAAAAGCAATATAATCCCACTCGAATTTTGCAGATTTTTTTCATCAAATCAAAATAACCTTTTTGAACATTTAAATGCTCTCCTGTATACCAATTCAACTTATTGTTTTTTGAATAGCACTCAAGAATTTCTTTTGTTTTATCGTTCGAACCATCATCCCTTACAAGAATATCGACTTGAATATTTTTCTGCCGTAAAATGCTATCTAGTTGCTCCTGTAAATACTTTTCTCCATTATATGTTGCCATTATTACTAATACTTTAGCTATCATCTCATCTTCCATACATTTCACCTACCAGCTTTTCCAGTTCCTCGTTGAACTTCTCGTTATTGCTGATCATGCCATGACCCATCCCAGCAACAATCTTGTCATAGTTTGTTATAATATCTCCTAGCGTTTCAATATCTTCTACATCAATAATCGTACCCATACGTTTTGACACATTACGCGCAAACTCCACTTGGTGATCATTGACATGCTCATTGAACTGATGCTGCCGTGGCACGACAATCGGCGTCTTTCCAATCTGCAGTGGCATAATAAAACTCGCTGGTCCTCCGTGGGTAATCACAATACGAGCATCTGCACATTTTTGACCATCTGCTGATAAGGGAGTAATTTACTCCACTGGCAACATTGGGGCCTGTATGTACTAAATCCCGTTTGAATAATCACATCATCCTGAATTGTTCCATTTTTTTTCAATTCGTCTATTTTTTTGAGCAACCGATTAAATGGTTGTTCATGTGTTCCTACCGTCACAAAAATCATCGTTTTCGTCCCCTACCTAAAATATGCTGCCCAGGTTAATTGCTTTCGGATAAACCTTTTTCTGTTCTTCCCACTGCACAATAAACTTATCTACAATGGGATAAACCATCTTGCCGGTCATTGTCGGCTTGTCAATACGATCAAACACCTCAATGTAAACCAGTTTTGCGCCCATCTTCTTTCCAAGATAAAAGAAAGGAACAGCCACAGCTGCGCCACACGAAATGATTAGATCTGGTTTTTCTTTATGAAGTACTTTCCATGCAATTTTCGTATTTTTTAATAAGTGCTCTTAGACTACGATTGGTTGGATAATAGCAAGGATACATTTTTTCTCCTTCTAAGAGACTTCTCGCATCTTCTTTATCAAATGTTACCCAAAAATGCTCTTTATCTTTCCAAAAAGGTTTTAACATATAAAGATGGGTTAAATGACCACCTGATGAACCTACTAAACATACTTTCATGTTCTCTAGCTCCTTTATCTCCCAAAAATATTTATGTATACATCGGAATGAGAATTTTTTAGTATTACCTTTTTTCATAACTCTCTTCTCAGCATTTATATAAGAAATATATCTCTCATTTGCAGGCTTTTTAGATATATAAGTTCAACAAACCCGTATGTTATACGCATAAATATATTTTTAACTACTCTTCATTCTTATAACTTCGAATACACCCCACACCCAAAGGCACAGTTCTTCGACGACGCCTGCGTTGGGCCGCCTGGCGGTATTCAACCGGAAAGGAGGCGTCACTGGCGCTTCCTCTCTTGCTGATCACTCAGCATTTATATATAAGAGGCATTCCTGCCGCTTATTAACTTGGTTTGTTATTTTTCCGGAAGCTTTCCTGGCATTTGCGTCCCAGATTTCGGGCGCGTTCAGGAAGCGGTTGACCTGATGGCCGTTCTGGCAGATGAATACACTGCCCTGTTTTTTTCCGGTGGCTCCGCAGATGGAACATTGCTTTTCTGTTCCGTCGGCGCGCAGCTCAAGTACCAGGATTCCTTCTGCCCAGGCTTTGTATTTCAGATAATTCCGGATGCGGATACTTAAGTGAAGGGGCGAATAATTGCCGCTTCTGTACATGGATATCCTGGAAAAATCTTCATCATACTCCGGCAGTACCAGTATCCCGGTGTGTTTTTCTTTGCAGAAATCTATGATCTCCTTGCTGACCTGATGTGCATAATGTTCATTCAGGTGCTTGAGATGCATGTAATATTTCCTGTTTGGCTGACTGACGTTGTCTTTATCGGTAAATGCCCTGGATGCTTCTACTTTTTTCAACAAAGCTCTGCAATGATGTCGGTATGCATTTCCACCTCTGCAGTTTTTTACAGCCAGCTGCCTGGATTCTTCATCCAGAACTGTGCATACTGCAAAGCTGTCCGTATTGGTAAAGCGGACGCTGCATACTCTGGCGCCTTCCTGCATTCGTTCCTTTGCTGTCCGGGCATCGGAGTTTTCCTGCTTGACAGGTACATGGAACATGAGCCATTTTTCCTCATGGACCAGTGTCGGTGAAAGGATTGCTGCTTCCTTGGGGAAGGGGCGTCCTGTAAGTCCGCAGAGTACCCAGATCCATTTCTTTCCGTTCCAGAGCTTCAGCACTACGGAGGTGTCTGTCAGGTCTCTGTACATTCCCTTGAAAAAGGTGATGTTGGCATCGATCTTTTCGGGGAAGCTTTCTGCGCTTGCTGCGGTCTTTACTGCCATTGCAGCTTTGTTCATGGCAGATCTCCGAAAATAAACGGGGAGCTTTCCGCCTGGCGGGATGTACTTTGGTTCTCTTCCGTCTCTTCCGGGAACGGTGAGTTTTTCCAGATATCCCTGGATGGTTAGCAGATTTTCGGTCCAGAGCTCTTCGCTTTCTTTCAGGAGCTCATAGTAAAAGGCTACGGCTTCCCGATACAGGGCTTCGGTTGTTTCGATCATCTGCTTTTCCGGACAAAAGAGCCGCATTTTCCATGTTTTGATACTGTATCCTGTTTTCATGGCATCTCTTTCTGCTGTCAGGTATCGCTTAATATCTTCATTAGTCACAGACCAAAAAAGATATATTTTACAGCCATATGTAAGGATACCATTGATATTTTCCTTTGTCAAGGCGTGCCAAAGACATGAAGTATGCTAATAATGTCGTTTTTTAAGCATCATATGCAGCAGTTTTCTATCAAAAAGTAAATAAACAGTCTGATAATCATCGAAATCTAACATTAGTGGTCACTAAAAGTGGTCACTTTTTTCTTGCGTAAATCCGCGTAAAATCAATACTTTTCAAGCTTTTTTCCTTTTTCTTTCCAATTATTAGTGGTCAAAATCGTGGTCAACTGTGCCGGAAAAGCCAGCATTTAACAGTGTTTCAGGCTTTTTTTCGCTAATGAAGATAATAAGCGACACATTTCCCATAATCCACGAGCTGTCCAAGTATATTTTCTCTTGTACCAGCTCTTTTTTTATGTCTAATCGACATTTCCATGCCCAAATGCTATACTATACTCGCAGGCTGCGCGATCTGGCTTTTGGCCTGCCAAATTTCAGAAAAGGATTTTTTTCTATGGAGAGAATTATTACCTATACGATCTCAACCGGGGAGTCCGGGGAAAATGTTCTTGGGTTTCTTCGGAAGAGGGGTTTTTCCAAACATATATTGACTACTATGAAGCGGGCGGAGCAAGCGATCCTGCTGAACGGGGAGCCGGCTTTTGGCAGGACAGTTCTAAAAGAGGGGGATGTTCTTCGGATCCTTGTTCCGGAAGAGACCGGGAACGGAGCGGAGTCTTCCATTATTCCGGTGCCGCTGCCTCTGGATATCCTGTATGAGGATGAGGATATCCTTGTGCTGAACAAGCCTACTGATATGCCTGTGCATCCCTCTGCCGGGAACTACGAGAATACGCTTGCCAACGGTGTTGCCTGGTATTATAAGCAGCAGGGGAAGGCTTTTGTCTACCGCTGTATCAACCGGCTGGACAGGGATACCACCGGGGTGCTGGTGCTGGCCAAGAACCCTCTGAGCGGGGCTCTTCTCTCTGCCCAGATGAAGCAGCGCCAGATCCGACGTACCTATCTTGCACTTACTGACGGGATCCCGCCGGAAAAGGGGACGATCTCCGCTCCTGTTGCGAGAATGGATGCTTCTGTGATCACAAGGGAGGTTAATTTGAGCGTGGGGAGCTGCCGTGACTCATTTTGAGCGTCTTGCAGTCAGCAATGGATATGCTCTTGTGGAGCTGCATCTGGATACGGGGCGGACTCATCAGTCCGGGTGCATATGAAGTATATCGCTGTCCGCTGCCGGGGGATTTTCTGTACGTCATCCAGTTTTTGACCGGA
>ENA-OQCS01000037-OQCS01000037.1-human-gut-metagenome-genome-assembly--contig:-NODE-37-length-49920-cov-5.373346_pt1 | contig 49920 bp, 59 predicted proteins | sample MGYA00242757_ERZ504575 | MGnify/ENA primary metagenome ERZ504575 (study PRJEB26092, sample SAMD00036297) | human gut metagenome | host: Homo sapiens | study: EMG produced TPA metagenomics assembly of... | reverse complement strand
ATAGTGGTTTCAATAATTTCAGTCTATCAAACTATAATCTGTTTATTGTATGTAAAATCCTTAAGAAATCTGAAAAAACTATTTAATTGACAAAGTAAACAGATATTGATATAATAAAATCAACAAATGAAAGATAAGTTTTAAAAGAAAGGAGAATCGCCCAAGTTGCTCCATAAGGCTAACGGAAAGGCTTTTAAAACCGGCAGCTGATGGATCAGAAGTATTAAGATGATTGGGAATCATGAGACTGACTCAACAGGATATTATGATCTCGGGAGAGAACATAAGAGTCCTAGAAGCGGATAGAACGGTAAAGGAGTCAACCTCATAAAGATAATACGAAGAATAGAGAGAATGAACAAGATCTTAAGATAAGATCAGAAGATGATCAAAGAAAAAGAATCCAAACAAGAAAGATTCCAAGAGACGAGGAATCAAAACAAGAAAGATTCAGATAAGAGATCAACAAACATTCGATCAGCTGACCGGTGGAGCATTTAAAAAATTTGTAACTGGTAACTAAAGCAAAGTGTAACCCGTTAACAAAATAATTTGGAACTTATTAACTAAATATTTTCTCAAGAATAAGAGATTGATTTTTATATATTAAGAAAATGGCGTAAAGAAGCCATATAACAAAGAAATCGAAACATTGAGATCAAGAAAAGAGATCAGAATAGAAGCTGTCAGGGTCGATATCAGAAATGTGACGAGAAAGCATTTCTGAAGACAGTGGGATAAGAAAAGATTTCGAATAAGATCCATAGAATGAGATTTCCAAAAAGATAAAAATATATAGAAATTAATAAAAATCTTGGGAAAAGGTCTTGACAAAGGCATGCAGGCATTTTATAATAGCCTAGCATGCCTTTTTGGGGAGCAAAACCAAGAAGTGCATGTATAGTCACAAGGTGAATTTAAGTAACCACAGTAGAAAACATGTATGGAGGTGAAATCAATGCCAACTTTTAACCAATTAGTTAGAAAAGGGAGAAAAACATCTGTAAAGAAATCTACAGCACCAGCACTTCAGAAAGGATTTAACTCTTTAAAGAAGAAAGCTACAGACACAAGCTCACCACAGAAGAGAGGTGTATGTACAGCTGTTAAAACTGCAACTCCTAAAAAGCCTAACTCTGCTTTACGTAAGATCGCCAGAGTTCGTCTTTCTAACGGAATCGAAGTAACAAGTTATATCCCAGGTGAAGGACATAACTTACAGGAACATAGTGTTGTTCTGATTCGTGGTGGTCGTGTTAAGGACTTACCAGGTACTCGTTACCATATCGTTAGAGGTACACTTGATACAGCAGGTGTAGCTAACAGAATGCAGGCTCGTTCCAAATATGGAGCTAAAAGACCTAAGAAAAAATAAAACAAAACTAAATTGGTACAAAGCAGCGTAATTAAACGCTACCTTGTATAGTTGTGCCGGAACTTATTGTTTCCTACAAAGGTTACAGGAGATATAAAAGTCCTGCACGAACATGCAATAACTAAGTATGAGTACCGATGAATTAATGATTATTAAGGAGGGAAGAACCGTGCCACGTAAAGGACATATTGCGAAAAGAGACGTATTAGCAGATCCTATTTACAACAATAAGGTTGTGACAAAATTAATCAACAACATTATGTTAGATGGTAAAAAAGGAGTTGCTCAGAAAATCGTATACGGAGCATTTGCCCGTATCGAAGAAGAAGCTGGAAAACCAGCTTTAGAAGTATTCGAAGAAGCTATGAACAACATCATGCCAGTTCTTGAAGTAAAAGCTAGACGTATCGGTGGAGCAACATATCAGGTGCCTATCGACGTTAGACCAGATAGAAGACAGGCATTAGCGCTTCGTTGGATCACAACTTTCTCACGTAAAAGAGGAGAAAGAACAATGGAAGAACGTCTTGCAAAAGAACTTCTTGACGCTTCCAACAATACAGGAGCATCTGTAAAGAAAAAAGAAGATATGCACAAGATGGCAGAAGCAAACAAAGCATTCGCACATTACAGATTCTAATTTCAAGAATCTGTTCTGGCGCTTTGCCAGATATGCTTCTATGTTAAAACTTATAGGAGGAAAAAATCTTGGCTGGAAGAGAATATCCATTAGAGAGAACCAGAAATATCGGAATCATGGCTCATATTGATGCTGGTAAAACAACAACAACAGAGCGTATCCTTTATTACACTGGTGTAAACTATAAAATCGGTGATACTCATGATGGTACTGCTACTATGGACTGGATGGAGCAGGAACAGGAAAGAGGTATCACAATCACTTCTGCGGCTACAACATGTCATTGGACACTGCAGGATCATTGCAAGCCTAAAAAAGGTGCTTTAGAGCATCGTATCAATATCATTGATACTCCAGGGCACGTTGACTTCACAGTTGAAGTAGAACGTTCTCTGCGTGTACTTGATGGTGCAGTAGCAGTCTTCTGTGCAAAAGGTGGAGTAGAGCCTCAGTCTGAAAACGTATGGAGACAGGCTGATACTTATAACGTACCTAGAATGGCATTCATCAATAAGATGGATATCTTAGGTGCTAACTTCTACGGAGCAGTTGATCAGATGAAAGATCGTCTGGGAGCTAACGTAGCAGTACTTCAGTTACCTATCGGTAAAGAAGACGACTTCAAAGGAATCATCGACTTATTCGAGATGGAAGCCTACATCTACAATGATGAAAAAGGTGAAGACATCTCTATCGTTGAAATCCCAGAAGATATGAAAGAAGAAGCAGAACTTTATCATACAGAATTGATTGAAAAGATCTGTGAATTAGACGACGATCTGATGATGCAGTATCTTGAAGGTGAAGAACCAAGTGTTGATGATTTAAAAGCTGCATTAAGAAAAGGAACATGCGAATGTAAAGCAGTTCCAGTATGCTGTGGTACAGCATATAGAAATAAAGGTGTTCAGAAATTACTGGATGCTATTATCGAATTTATGCCAGCTCCAACAGACATCCCAGCTATCAAAGGTGTCGATGAAGATGGTAACGAAGTTGAAAGACATTCATCTGATGATGAACCATTCTCAGCTTTAGCATTTAAGATCATGACAGACCCATTCGTGGGTAAACTTGCATTCTTCCGTGTTTACTCTGGAACATGCAAATCAGGATCTTACGTATTAAATGCAACAAAGAACAAAAAAGAGCGTGTTGGACGTATCTTACAGATGCATGCTAACAAGCGTGAAGAATTAGATATCGTATATTCAGGAGATATCGCAGCTGCAGTAGGTTTCAAATCTACAACAACTGGTGATACAATCTGTGATGAACAGCATCCTGTAATTCTGGAATCCATGGAATTCCCAGAACCAGTTATCGACGTAGCGATCGAACCTAAAACTAAAGGTGATCAGGGTAAAATGGCTGAAGCACTTGCTAAGCTTGCTGAAGAAGATCCTACATTCAGAGCTCATACAGATCATGAAACAGGACAGACAATCATTCCGGAATGGGTGAACTTCATCTGGAAATCATCGTTGACCGTCTGCTTCGTGAATTCAAAGTAGAAGCTAACGTTGGTGCTCCTCAGGTAGCATACAAAGAAACATTTACAAAAGCCGTTGACGTTGACAGCAAATACGCTAAACAGTCTGGTGGTCGTGGTCAGTATGGTCACTGTAAAGTTCACTTTGAGCCAATGGATGCCAATGGAGAAGAACTGTTCAAATTCGAATCTACAGTTGTTGGTGGATCTATTCCTAAAGATATATCCCAGCAGTTGGAGAAGGTATCGAAGAAGCAGCTCAGTCTGGTATCTTAGGAGGATTCCCAGTACTTGGTGTTAAAGCTACAGTATATGATGGATCTTACCATGATGTCGATTCTAGTGAAATGGCCTTCCACATTGCCGGATCTATGGCATTTAAAGAGGCTATGCAGAAAGCTGGAGCTATCTTGCTTGAGCCAATCATGAGAGTCGAAGTTACAATGCCTGAAGATACATGGGAGACGTTATCGGAGATATCAACTCTCGTCGTGGACGTATCGAAGGTATGGATGATATCGCGAGCGGTAAGATGGTTCGTGCATTCGTTCCATTATCTGAAATGTTCGGATATTCTACAGACTTACGTTCTAGAACTCAGGGACGTGGTAACTACTCTATGTTCTTTGAAAAATACGAACCAGTACCAAAGAACGTACAGGAAAAAGTACTTGCTGACAAGTAAGAAAATTAATATATAAATATTTCGAGGCTATTTTGTCAAAATAGTCTTGAAATATTTGTTTAAATGAAATATAATCAAATTTAGGACGGCCCTTTGCTGGGCAACTATATTGAAGTTTGAAACATTATTGTAATTGCCCATAGGGCGAATAAGGAGGACAATTAAAATGGCAAAAGAAAAGTTTGAGAGAACTAAACCTCATTGCAACATTGGTACTATTGGACACGTTGACCATGGTAAAACAACTTTAACAGCAGCAATCACTAAAGTTTTAGCTGAAAGAGTAGAAGGAAACACAGCTGAGAACTTTGAAGATATCGATAAAGCTCCAGAAGAAAGAGAACGTGGTATCACAATCTCTACAGCTCATGTTGAGTATGAAACAGAAAAACGTCACTACGCTCACGTTGACTGCCCAGCCATGCCGATTATGTAAAGAACATGATCACTGGTGCAGCTCAGATGGACGGAGCTATCTTAGTAGTAGCTGCTACTGATGGTGTAATGGCTCAGACAAAAGAACATATCCTGTTATCTCGTCAGGTAGGTGTTCCTTACATCGTAGTATTCATGAACAAATGTGATATGGTAGACGATGAAGAATTATTAGAATTAGTAGAAATGGAAATTCGTGAATTATTAAATGAATACGAATTCCCAGGAGACGACATTCCTATCATCAGGGATCTGCTTTAAAAGCTATCGAAGATCCAGCTGGACCATGGGGAGATAAGATCATGGAATTAATGGATGCTGTTGACAGCTACATTCCAGATCCACAGCGTGATACAGACAAACCTTTCTTAATGCCAGTCGAAGACGTATTCTCTATCACAGGACGTGGTACAGTAGCAACTGGTAGAGTAGAAAGTGGTGTTCTTCACGTATCTGACGAAGTTGAAATCGTTGGTATCAAAGAAGAAACAAGAAAAGTTGTTGTAACTGGTGTAGAAATGTTCCGTAAACTGTTAGACGAAGCTCAGGCTGGAGATAACATTGGTGCATTATTACGTGGTGTTCAGAGAGACGAAATCGAAAGAGGACAGGTTCTTTGCCAGCCAGGTTCAATCACATGCCATACAAAATTCACAGCTCAGGTATACGTTTTAACAAAAGATGAAGGTGGACGTCATACTCCATTCTTCAACAACTATCGTCCACAGTTCTACTTCAGAACAACAGACGTTACAGGTGTTATCGAATTACCAGAAGGAACAGAAATGTGCATGCCTGGTGACAACGTAGAAATGACTATCGAATTAATTCACCCAATCGCTATGGCTCAGGATTATCTTTCGCTATCCGTGAAGGTGGACGTACAGTAGGATCAGGAAGAGTTGCTACAATCATCGAGTAATTCTTACTTCTACGATTGAATTTAGGATAATATTTATGAGACTCAGAAAGTTTAGGCTTTCTGGGTCTTTTTTTAGATAAATGCATATACTTTTAAAATAATTATAATATAATTAATATTACAACAATAACATGATCGAAATATTGAAGTTCAAAGAGCCGATGTGGGAGCAGATGCTCATAGAGCAAGATTTCATAGTAGCATGTTAGATACAAAGATGTTAAAAGCAAAACAGAAGTTTAAGGAACTTCATGATTCATATGTAATTTTCATTACATAGAATGATTATATGGACAAAGGTTTGCCATTATATCATGTAGAACGAATTATACAAGAAACGAAGGAAAGATTTGAAGATGGCTCACATATAATTTATGTGAATGGAAGTTATAAGAATGATGATGATCCTGTTGGAAATTGATGCATGATTTTCGATGTACAAGTTCTATAGATATGTTTGATGATGAATTGAAAAATACAGTGAAGTATTTTAAGGAAACGGAAGGAGAGAGAAGGCAAATGTGTAAAGCAATGGAAGCACTAGATATTTCAGAAGAAGACAAAGAAAGATTAAAGAAAGAATTTGAAGTACAATATAAAGTTTTGTCGTTACAGCGAAATAAGATAATTAGGAAGAATACAGAAGGCTTAGACCTTTTGTATCCCTTTTTTGATAAGAAAATGGAATTTTACAAAGCTTCAGCATCTGTACTAAGATAATTAATAATGGTTTCTGTAATGATCAATAGAGGAAGATGAGAATACACAGTAAGACCCTTTTCCTCCATGATAACATTGGAATGTCCAATTAAAACAACATCTGCATATTTTTCTAATTCAGTCATAGATTTGCAGCAACATACAACAGTTCTTGCACCAATGTGACGAGCGACACGGAGAGATTGAGCAAGTTCTGGAGTCGTATTTCTCACAGATAAGACAAACACAGTGTCTGCAGAAGTAACTAAATTTTTTGTTTGTTCCATCCATTTTACGTCTTTGACAACGACAGCATTATATCCCATTAATTGGAGATACATCTGAAAATGTTCTGCAAACATCGCTGTAAAACCTCGGGCATAGATGAAAATTTTTTCAGCATTATTAATATGATCTATGGCTTTTAAAATTGCAGGGATTGGAATATTTTCAATTGTTTGTGTAGATTCCTGATAGACCTTATCTAATAATTTATTGATGGCATAAGGAGATACATTTTTACTTTTATCCTTATCCTCTTTTGAAATTAGATAACGCAATTCTGCGATTCCCTTAAAACCACATTTTTGAATTGTTCTAGATACTGTGGCTGGGGATGAAAATGTTTTATCGGCAATATTTGTAATGGACAGATAAGAAATTTTGTCTTCATTTTGGCTAATAAAATCAACAATATATCGTTCGGTTTCTGATAACTGTTCATATATAGTTTTATCAATTTGAAAAATCATGATAGGACCTCCATAAATAGTGAGTTTAAATATTTATAATAATTGTACCATGTACACGAAAATAATTTCAATGTATGGATGAAAATCGTTTCATAATTAATTTCATGAAGGCTTAAGGATGAAAGTGTTTTCGGTCAAAATCTATTTATTTTTTTTTCAAAATTGATTAAAATAACTACATCAGGTAAAACAAATGAGAAATTCAATGGCCATGAATAACTTGATGTGACAACGTGATAAGAAAAGTCAATGAAAAAGAATAAGGAGGAAATATGTATACAACCTTAAAGGAAGTACTCAAGGAAGCAGAAGATCTTAATATGGCTATTGGAGCATTTAATACACATAATTTAGAAATGTTACCATCAATTATTAAGGCAGCAGTTAATCAGAGAACACCCGTGATCATTCAGACAAGTTGCGGAACAGCAAATTATATTGGACATAAAAATTTGGTCAGTGTCTGCAAATCTATGGCAGAACAATATGGAATTGATGTAGTTCTTCATCTAGATCATGCAAAAGACTATGATGAGATTAGAAAAGCAATTGATGCCGGATATAGTTCTGTTATGTTTGATGGATCATCCTTGCCACTAAAAGATAACATTCTTGGAACAAAAAGAGTGGTTGAGTATGCAAAGAAAAATGGTGTTAGTGTAGAAGCTGAATTAGGAACTGTTGGTGGAACAGAAGATGGAGTTGTTGTTGATCAAAAAGATGTTTGTTATACAGATCCACAAGATGCTGTAGAATTTGTGAAACAGACAGGAATAGATGCATTAGCAGTAGCAATTGGTACAAATCATGGACAATATAAATCAAAAACAAATATTAATTTTGAAAGACTGAAAGAAATTAAAGAAGTTATTGATATTCCACTTGTCATTCATGGGGGTACTGGAGTCAAAGAAGAAGATGTTAAGAAAGTCATTAATTTAGGAATTCGTAAATTTAATGTAGGAACAGAACTTCTTGTTGGATGGAACAAAAAAGCAAAGGAATGTTATGATAAAATAAAGAAAATATTTCAAACAGAGAAAATGTTGTTCCATGTTTAAATACGATAGATGAAATTGTTGAACGAAAGATTAACTTATTTAAAAATATAAAATAATAAGGAGGGCAACAATGAAAGCTGGATTTTATCTAGGAAATCATACTTATGAAGTGAAAGAAATAAAAGACCGCAAGCCAGTAGATCATGAAGTAAAGATTGAAGTTGCGTGGTGTGGACTTTGTGGAACAGATATTCATAAGTTTGAAGGAAAAAATGGAGCGAGTGTTGTCGTACCGCCAATTATTTTAGGACATGAATGTTCAGGAATTGTCACAGAAGTCGGAGAAAATTGTGAAAATTTTAAACCTGGAGACAGGGTAGCTTGTGATCCAAGCTGGGGCTGTGGAAGGTGCGAGTGGTGTAAAAAAGGATATCAAAATTTCTGTATTCATAGACATGGTGTAGCAAAAGGTTTTGCAGAATATGTTTATCCGCCAGAAGAAAATGTATATAAAATTGATCATTCTCTGGATTTAGAAGATGCAGCATTTACAGAACCTTTATCATGTGTATTACATGGGATGGATCTTCTGAATATAGAAAGTGGTTCTAACATTGTTATGTATGGTATGGGATCTATTGGAAGTTTAATGTTACAACTGCTAAAATTAACAGCTCCAAAAAATCTGATCGTTGTTGAACGAGAAGAGAATAAACAAGAGTTAGCAATAGAATTGGGTGCAACGAAGGCATGTACAGATCAAGAGATAGAAGAAATTGCTGACAAATTAAATGTCGATTATGTGATAGAGTGTATAGGCTTAAAAAATACAATGGAACAGGCGATTTATATTGCGGGAAAACGAGCAAAGGTGTTGTTATTTGGATTAGGTGATCCAGAAGAAAATGTATCATTTAATCAATTTGAAGCATATACAAAAGAATTGAGCATTTATACATCTTATTTAAATCCACATACGAGCAGAAAAGCAATTTCATTGCTTGAAAGTGGAGTAATCGATACAAAGAAAATCATTAGTGCAAGATTATCATTAGAGGAGATGGGGGAAGAACTCAAAACAAAGAAGTACTCAAGGAAAGGAAAAGTAATGGTTTCTCTTAGTGGGAAACATTAAGGAGGATAATATATGGTTATATCTGCAATTTTAGTAGGTTTATTAGCAACATGTGGACAATGGTGGTTCTTTGGACCAATCACAAAATGTTTAGTTTATCCATTAACAACTGGTACATTGGTTGGTGTATTTATGGGAGAACCTATGACTGGTATGATCGCAGGAGCGACCATTCAGTTAATATATCTTGGATGGATCTCAGCAGGAGGTACCATGCCAAGTAATACGATCGTAGCTGGAATTTTTGGTACAGCACTTACGATCATGTCTGGAGCAGACCCTAAAATGGCTGTAACATTTGCTATCCCATTTAGTATGCTTGGATTATTATTAAATCAGGTATATATGACAGTAAATGCAGCATGGATTCATCAAGCAGACAAGTTATTGGAAAAAGGAAACATTAAAGGTGTAAGGATCATGAACTACCTGCCATCATTTTGTATGGCATTACTCTTATATGGGGTACCAGTTTTTGCAATGATCATGTTTGGAAGTGATTGGTCACAGTCTATGTTAAATGCGATTCCAGGAAGCATCATCAATGCATTAGAGGTTGTTGGAGGAATCATGCCTGCCTTAGGTATTGCAATGTTATTAAATTATCTTGGTAAAAAAACATTAATGCCATGGTTTTTCGCAGGATTTTTCTTGACAGAATATAGCAAACTTGATTTGACAGCAGTTTCAATCTTTGCAGCGGTCATAGCGATCATTTTATATTTTAATGATAAGAAAACTACAACAGCGCAGCAGGGAGAAAAGAAGAAAGTTAGACGTTTGTCTGTAAATAAGAAAGTAGAAGTAAAAGAGGTAGGTCAGAGTACAGAAGTAGCTGAGGAAATTACAAAAACAATTGATGGACCGAAAAAGAAATTATCAAAGAAAACATTGATCAAGACTTGGCTTTTAACTACAAGTACAGAAGCATGTTACAATTATGAAAGATTACAGGCACTAGGAATTGCGAACTTAATGATCACACCGATCAGAGCATTATATGACAAAGTAGAAGATCAGGTAGCAGAATTAAAGAAATACCTTGTATTTTATAATTCAGAAGTATTTACAATTGGACCGATCATTAATGGTATTACATGTTCAATGGAAGAGGCAAGAGCGAACGGAGAAAATGTTACAGCAAAAGATATCAACTCAGTAAGAACAGGATTGATGGGACCAGTAGCAGGTATTGGAGATACAGTAATGCAGGGAATCCTTTTCCCAATCTTATTTGGAATTGGATGCTCAATGGCATTAGATGGAAGTTATCTTGGACCAATTTTCGCGACAGTTGTATTTGAAGTATTGATTTTTGCATGTGGATATTTTATGTTTATGACAGGATATAAACAAGGAAAAACTTCACTGTTAAAGATTTTAAAAGATGGAACAGTAGATAAAATTATTAATTCTTTCAGTATTGTTGGATTAATGGTAGTAGGTTCTATGGCAGCAACTCGTGTAGCAGTAGATACACCATTAGCAATTAAAGTTGGTGAGGGAGTTACAAAAATCCAGACAGTTTTAAATTCATTAGCACCGGGATTAATCCCACTTGGAATTACAATGCTTGTATGGTGGATGCTTCGAAAGAAAGTAAATACATTATGGATCATCGTAGCGATCTTTGTTGTTGGTATCATTGGATACTATACAGGAATTTTAGGATATGTAGGATAATAAAAAGGAGATAAAGCAAAAATAGGAGGCAAGAAATATGGTAAGCATAATTTTGATCAGTCATGGAGAGTTTTGTGAGGGACTATTAAAATCACTGATCATGGTAACAGGAGACGATTATGGAATCAAAACATTAGCGTTGTATCCTGGAATGACAGCAGATACATATAGGGAAAAACTAGATCAGATAATTTTAGAAAATGAGAATTCAGAAGGAACACTGATCTTAGCAGATATTGTTTTTGGAACACCATTTCAGAGTGCAGCATATATGTCAAAAACACATAAGATCGGTCTGGTATCAGGAATGAATATGCCAATGCTGGTTGCAGTTGCCTCCGAAAGAACTGAAAGCAGTACACTAAAAGACTTAATTGAGATTGCAACAAATCCGGATTATCATGGAATTCAAGGAACTTTATTTGAGAAAGGAGAAACAAAGCGTCGTGGAAAACTTAGTATTAACAAGGATTGATGATCGTTTGATTCATGGACAGGTAATGACAGCATGGATCAAAAATAAAAAAGCAACACAGGTGGTAATCGTAGATGATCTTGTAGCAGAAGATGATTACATGATCGAAGTTTTAGAGATGGCAATTCCAGAAGAAATTGCATCGGAATCTTCAACAAAGAAGATGGTGTTACATTCTTTTCACAAGGATTAGATGAACCAACGATACTTCTTGTGAAAGGACCGGAAGTATTAAATTATCTGGTAGACCATGGAATCAACATTGAAGAAGTTGATGTTGGAGGAATGGGAGCTGGAAATGATAGAAGTGTATTATACAAAAATATCTCTACTAGTTCAGAAGAAAATGATCAGTTCAGAGCATTATTAGGTAAAAATGTCAATGTTTTTATTCAGGTAATGCCAAACAACAAACCAGTAGATATCAGTAGCTATTTAAAATAAGGAGTGATCATATGAATACAGAAAAATTAACAGGAAAGGTTATTGTCATTACAGGAGCAGCAAGTGGAATGGGAGCAGCAATGGCAAAAGACTTTTCAGCAAGAGAAGCCAAAGTAGCGATTCTTGATATGAATGAAGAAAAAGCGCAGGAAGTTATAAAAGAAATTGAGGCAGCAGGTGGTGTTGCAACATTTTATAAGACAGATATCACAAACAAAACACAGATTGAGACGGCAGCTTCAGATGTAGAAGAAAAATTTGGACCAATCACATCTTGGGTAAATTCTGCAGGAGTTTCAAAGATGTTACCATTTCTTGATTGTGATGAAGAACTTTGGGATCTTACGATGAATGTTAATTTAAAAGGAACATTTTTATGTTGTCAGGTAGCAATTGATAAAATGTTAAAAAATGGTGGAGGAACAATCCTTAATATGTCTTCTCTGTCAGGAAAAAAGCGAGCTCATGGCAGACAATCTATTGTGCAAGTAAATTTGGAGTACAGGGATTAACACAGTCTATCGCAAAAGAATTTGCGGACAAGAATATTCGTGTAAATTCTATTTGTCCAGGAATTGTACATACGGAAATGTGGGATCGATTGAAATATGAATATGCGAAAAAACGTGATTTAGATCCAGAGGAAGTACTACCTTATTTTAAGAAAAACATTCCAATGCATAAATTGGTAGATCTTCAAGATGTGATTCAGGCAGCCATCTTTTTACTGACAGATTGTTCTTCTTATTTAACAGGTCAATCTATTAATTTAGTTGGTGGAGAGTGGATGGATTAATGAAAAAGACATTGATTCTTTAGCTGGATATCCAGGAACTGGAAAAAGTTATATGGCAAATATCATTATTAAAAACTTTCCAGAATTAAGATTATTGTCACCAGATGATATAAAAGAAAAATTTTGGGATAAATATGGGTTTGATACTTTAGAACAAAAAGAAGAATTAATTGTGAGAGCATGGAACACATACTATGATGAAATGGAACAAGATTTTTTACATGGGAAAAGTTTGATTTCTGATTATCCTTTTAGCTTAAAACAAAAACCAACATTGGAAAAGTTGACAAAACAATATGGATATCAGGTATGTACGATTCGTCTTATTGGACAGATTGAAGTTTTATTTGAAAGACAAAAACAAAGAGATTTGGATGATTCCAGACATTTAGGGCATATTTTAACAAGTTACCATAGATCAGATAGTAAAATAGAACGTAAAAATGCGGACAACCTTTTAGATTATACAGAATTTTATAAAAGATGTACGCAAAGAGGTTATGGCGAATTTGATTTGGGAGATACGATAGAAGTAGATGTCAGTGATTATGAGAAAATCGAATATCCAAAGATACTACAGTGGTTAGAAGACAGAGTGTGAAAAACAGGGGAATTTTAATTCTCCTGTTTTTGCTTCATTTAATCTCTCTATAATGGATTCTTTGTTGTGAGTAAATATAAAACAAGTTATAATAAAAAGGAAACATTGGTCGTAAGGCAAAATTAATAGGAGGATCCGAATGAATCAAACATTAAAGCTGCCAGTTGGAATTGAGAATTTTGAAGATATTCGCAAGCTAGGATTTTATTATATAGATAAGACAAAATTAATTGAACAGCTCTTACAAAATTGGGGAAAAGTAAATCTGTTTACACGACCACGTCGTTTTGGAAAGACACTCAATATGAGTATGTTACGTACTTTTTTTGAAATTGGTATGGATAAATCACTTTTTGAAGGCCTATATATTTCTAAAAATAAAGAATTATGTGATGAATATATGGGTAAGTATCCAGTAATCTTTCTGTCATTGAAAGGAATCGATGGATTAACTTTTGAAGAAGCGATTATTCGGATTACAACGATTATTAAAAATGAAGCACGAAGACACCATTATCTAAAAAATAGTGATAAATTAATAGAAGAAGAGATTAAGCAATTTCAGAGCCTTTTAGATGGAAAAGCTGATGATATAACAGATAGTATCAGACTATTATCAGAACTTTTGTGCAAACATTATGGGAAAAAGACGATTATTCTTATTGATGAATATGATGTTCCGCTAGATAAAGCTTTTCAGAAAGGCTATTATGATGAAATGGTTGAACTCATGAGAGGTCTTTTGGGGCAAGTACTAAAAACAAATGATTTTCTACAATTTGCAGTTTTGACAGGATGTCTTAGAATTTCGAAAGAAAGCATTTTCACCGGACTTAATAATTTTGAAGTTTTATCTATTCTCAATGTTCAATATGATGAATGTTTTGGATTTACCGATACAGAAGTGAAAAAGATTCTTAGCGATTATAATTTATCAGATCATTACCTTCAGATTAGGGAGTGGTATGATGGTTATCGTTTCGGAAATACAGATATCTATTGCCCATGGGATGTGATTCGTTATTGTAAAAGTCTATGTGCAGATCCCGATGCATTACCAGAAGATTTTTGGTCTAATTCTAGCGGAAATGAAATTGTTCGCAGATTTATAGATAAGGCAGATATTCAGACAAAGAATGAGATTGAGCGTTTGATCAGTGGAGAGTGTATTGAAAAGGAAATTGCAGAGGAGCTTACCTATAATGAGTTGGATAAGAGTATAGAAGTTTGTGGAGTGTGCTTTTTACAACAGGATATCTAACACAACAGGGACGAACTCAAAATGGTAAATATCTTTTGTCGATACCAAATACAGAGATAAGAAATCTATTTACAAAAAAGATCAAAGAATGGTTTAGTGATGTTTCAAAAAATGATGGAAAAACACTAGAAATATTTTGTAATGCGTTTATAGAGAAAAAACCAGAAAAAATTGAACAGCTTTTTGGAGATTATCTATGGAATACGATCAGTATAAGAGATACAGCAATCGCAAAAGAGAAGAAAGAAAATTTTTATTACGGAATTTTACTCGGTCTTCTTGGATATAAGTCAAGCTGGCTGATAAAGTCAAATGCAGAATCAGGAATCGGATACAGTGATATTCTGATAGAGGCTCCGGAGAATCGAACGGGAATCGTCATTGAATTAAAGTATGCCGAAGATGGAAATATGGATGCAGCGTGCAAGCAGGCTTTAAAACAGATTGAAGATAAAGACTATATTGCTAAATTGAAGCAAGATGGAATGCGAAATTTCATTAAATATGGTGTTGCTTGTTATAAGAAAGACTGTAAAGTCATGATTTATGAAGAATAAAAACAACTGATAATGGGAGATATAAATATGGGGAAAGAAACATTTGAAGGAAAGAAAACTCATTGCACGATAGGAATAATTGGATATCGAGGTCATGGAAAAACGACTTTAACAGATGCAATCAAAAAAACTCTTACAACAAAAGAAGAGAGAAATATAAGCTTGACATCTAGCATTGAATATGGAGCTATCCTAGTAGTATCTGCAATAGATGGAATCATGTCACAAACAGCAGAACAGATTATGATTGCTCATCATATGGGAATGCAACATATCGTAGTATTTATGAATAAATGTGATATGGTAGATGATATGGAAATGCTGGAATTGGTAGAAATGGGGATTCGTGACCAGCTATATCAGTGCGGATTTGTTGGATCTGATATTCCGTTTATCTATGGATCTGCTTTAAAAGCCCTTGAAGATCCAGATGGAGAATGGGGAGATAAGATCATGGAATTGATGGATGCGGTGGATAAATACATTCCAGATTCACAACCTGAAATGGATCAAGCTCCCTCTATACATACAAAGTTTACAGCAGAAGTATACATGTTAGATATCAATGAAGGTGGACGAGACACAGGATACTTTGATGGTGACCGTCTGCAGTTTTATTTCAAAACGACAGATGTAACAGGAGAGATTCAATTGCCAATAGAAATAGATATGGTTATGCCAGGGGAAACACTGGATATAACAATTGAATTAATTCAACCAATTAAGATAACAGAAGAAGAACCTTTTATCATTCGTGATGATGAATGTACGGTTGGATTGGGAAGAGTTGCTACAATCATCGAGTAATTCTTACTTCTACGATTGAATATGATAATTTTCAAAGACTCAGAAAGTTTAGGCTTTCTGAGTTTTTTTCTATGTTATACTGAAACTATCAATTGTAAGAAGGGAGAAACGTATGAAGAAAAGTAAAAATTTAAAAGGGAAAATTGGAGCTGTGATGCTTTCGTTGGTATTAGCATTGACTATGGTAGTTACACCATCTATGTTTACAACGAAAAGTGTATCAGCAGATGAAGAAAACACAGAAAATGTAAAAAGCCAGAAAATATTTGATAATTGGACAATGGCTGCACAGATAGCAGATAAAACAACAAATTATTTTGATGCTGATGGTACTCCTGATCTGCAGACAGCAGTGTTTTATACAGAATTGCAGTATGGAATAAAACCAAATACAAACGAGGAAATAAAAGCAGAAGATTTTTGCAAGAAAGTAAAAGATAATTTTACAGGAATCAAATCCTTCACAGAAGCAGATTTAGCAAAAATAAATCCACTTGGAATGTATACATATGATCAGGAAAATCATAAAATTATCATCCCAGGAGGTGGCGCTGGCAGCGGATTAATCTGTACGTTTATAGGACAAAATGAAGTGAATTTTGGAAACGTCAAGTATGGAAAATGGAAGGATCTTGCAGTGCCAAGTGAGGAACCATATTATATTGCGTTAGATGTTAAAGATAACGGTCAAATAAAAGCATATCGTGAGATTAAATCAGAAGATGTGTCTGTTGATGTTGATATTTATAGATATCAATATAGCGATGATGAAGAAGAACCTGTGAAAGTATCTTATTTAAAAGATTATAATAAAGGTAAAAAAGCATTTCTTCCCAATGATGATCACTATAATTTATCATTGTATATAAATATCAAAGATGGCGAAGAAAATCATATATTTAACGAAGACAATTTTGGGGATCAGTCTTTAAAAGTTAGAATTGAAAGTCAAAACAAAGACATTTTGACAATAAATGAAGACGAAGACGGAGATTTCAGAATTCTAACAGATGGTATAGGAACATCAGATTTAAAATACAAAGTACAAACAGAATCTGTAAGTGATGATGATAATACAATTTTTGAAGGAACAATTCCATGTAATGTGTATGACTTGTCAATCGATGCAGGAACTGATGGGGGATTATGTTTATTGCCAAATGAAAGCAGACAGTTAAGTGCTAAAATCAATGGCATTGATGAAAATGAAGTCACATATAAATGGAAAACAACACAAGGTACACTGGAAAATGCAGATCAGCAAACATGCAAAATTATTGCACCATCAACAACATTGAGTAGTGAAGCAAATAATGTAGTTAGTGTCAAAGCTTATATTAATAATGGTCAGGATGAGCTTGATACAGCAGAAGAATATTTTATAGTACAAGATTGTAATTTATCAGTAATACATGAACTTATGACAGATAGAGGTTATGTAGTACAGACAGGTGATACATTGAAAGCAGGACAAGCTTACAGGATTAGACTGAATGGTGCACTTCCTGGTTTTGGTATTGGAAACACAGACCATACATTCTATATTCTTAAATTTGAACAAGATGGAGACTCTGTAGTTCTTGATGAGAATAAAGAAGATCTTGTAGATAATAATTTTGCTACAATTTCAGTCGGTGTATTTGGTGGAGAGCCAAATAGAATGATTACTCCAAAGAAAGCTGGAAAATTAACGGTCACTGGAACTATTTATCGTGAAAATAAAGAATTTAAAACAGAAACCAAAACATTTACAGTAGAAAGCGATAATACTCCAAGTGAATCAACGAAGCCAGACCCAACACCAAACCCAAGCCAGCCAACAACAGCTGCACCAGCGACAACAACCCAAGCCAAAGTAACAGTCAAGAAAACAACTCTAAAAAGTGCCAAAAATGCCAAAGGCAAAAAACTAGTTGTAAAATGGAAAAAGAACACAGCTGGAAACGGATATCAGATCCAGTATTCCACAAGCAAGAAATTTGCCAAAGGAAACAAAACAAAGACAATCAGCAAGAACAAAACGACAAGTTACACAATTAAGAAGCTGAAAAAGAAAAAGACATACTATGTACGTATCCGTACCTACAAGAAGGTTTCTGGAAAGACATACTACTCAGGATGGAGCAGTGTAAAAAAAGTTAAGATCAAAAAATAAATATCAGATCAAATAAAAATAGTGTCAAGATCAATAAAAATCTTGGCACTATTTTACGTTAGAAAAATCTATCGTATTTTGCAATCAATCAATTTTTAATATAAGGAACCATCACTTCCAGAATCTCAAGCACATGATCTCTCTGTGATGGATTAAGTTCAGCTGCAATTTCCATCAATTGATTATTGTGATGAGCCGGGGTATCAACATCAAATATTCTTTGCCCATCACCAAATAAAAGATAATCAGCAGATACATCCAATGCAGTAGTAAGAGAAGCAAAACTATGAATAGACATGGCTTTGCGTCCAGCTTCGATTTCATAGATATAATGCTGACTGACACCAGCTTTTTCAGCAAGCATTTCCTGTGTCAGATCTTGCCTTTTCGGGTAAGTTTGATGCGTTTTCCTAATTCTTTTAAATCGATTTTCATAAAATACCTCCATAAAAAATAGTATTACCAGGAGTTATGAAAAACCACTATCCAACAGTGATAGTGGCAACTATAAATATTGCTGACAGCAACATTGAATGTTATGATAGATAGGAAAATGAGAAAAAACGAGAAAGAAGGAGTTATGCAGAGAGAAAACGAGCGTATTATCTATCATTTGATGCATTTTGATGAGAAGGATAAGGAGTGGAGTGAGAGACCATATTTACTCTTGGAAGATATGGCAATTGTTTTTGATATTCTTGATCTGGATGATCGATCCATACAAAGAATCGATCATAAAAAGGCAAACAAAGAACAATGGTCGGATCAGTTTTTATGGGAGAGTGCAAAGAAGAATACAAAACAGTTTCTGCCTGCTAAATTTGAGCCTGTATATAAAGATTTTCGAGGACATACCGAAGACAGACCGGTATTTATGGTGTCAAACAAAATACAGAGATATGGAGCAGCTGTTATTTGTTATGAAGATTTTCTGGATGATATTTCTAGAAAATATAACAAGAGTTTGTATCTCCTGCCAACCAGTATTCATGAAATGTTATTACTGTTTGATGACGGAGAAGATCAGGAAGAGGATCTATTGCACATATTAGAGAAGTCTGATCAGCAATTAAGCAAAGAAGAATTTCTGTCAGAAAATATCTATTATTATGATAAATATATGGGAGAGTTGATCAGCTTATTTTAGTGTTGAAGTTTTGATACGAATAACGTATGATAAAGAAAACTGACCAAACAAAGAAAGGGGTAGAGCTCATGATACCAGGGATCGTAATCGGAGTGATCGTGCTTATCATCGTGATATGGCTGATCAGTTCATACAATGGATTTGTAACATTAAGAAATAAGACAGAAGAGGCATTTTCAGCAATCGATGTGTCATTAAAGAAGCGTTATGACTTGATTCCAAACTATGTAGAAACCGTCAAAGGTTATGCGAAACACGAATCAGAGACATTAGAGAAAGTCGTAGCCGCAAGAAATCAGGCGATGACAGCGACAAATATCGATGATAAGATCAAACAGGAAAATGTACTGTCAGGAGCACTGAAGTCTTTATTTGCAGTGTCTGAAAGCTATCCAGAATTAAAAGCTAATGAGAACTTTAATAAATTGCAGGATCAGCTTCAGAGATTAGAAGAAGAGATCGCAGGTTCCAGAAGATATTATAATGGAGTTGTAAACCGCTATAATACCAAGACAGAGTTATTCCCAGGCAATATCATCGCAGGAATCTTTGGATTTAAGAGAAAACCATTATTTGAAGTTTCGAATGAATCTGAGCGTGAGAATGTACAAGTAAAATTCTAAGGAACGGACAGGGGGAAAGCACTATGAGAAAGTGGATCACCTGTACCATAATGGCAGTCATGATGGCTGCCATGATTTTTATGGGGACAGGAAACAATGTGTTTGCAAATGATGAAGTCACTTATGACTCTAATATGCAGACAAAGAAATTTGATGTAGATGTCAAAGTCGGAGAAGATGGAAGTTATACAGTAACAGAGAATATCAAAGTCAAGTTTGTCAATCCGAGGCATGGAATTTATCGTTATATCCCATACAAAGGGAAGGTGATAACAAGCGATAAAAATGGAGATCAGAAAAAACTACTTATTATGCGGATTTTACACTGTTATCAAATGACAGTAAGACAGATGTAGATGAAGATTCTGACGGTAATAGTCAGGTATTGAGGTTTGGTTCTGCGGATTATACCGTAAGTAAAGGAAACTATAGATTACGTATCAATTGATCCCTAAATATCAGGGAGATACCTACGATTATTTGTACTATAATATTTTCCCAACACTCTGGAGAAATAAGATTCCAGAAGGAAGTACTTTTACGATTCATTTTCCAAAGAAAACAGATCTTAAGAGTGTAAATTTCTATTATGGACGTTATGGGGAATCAAAGTATGCAAAAGATGTGATCACTTTGAAATATGATGAGCAGAAGAACCAGATCCAAGGAACATTAAAGAAGACACTGCCATTTAAAAATGGATTGACATGCTACAGTGATCTGGGTGATGGGTATTTTACAGCAAAACATGAAATCGGAGTAGATCGATGGATTTTTGGACTATCAATAGGAATTCTTGTGATCACAGCTGCCTTACTTGTTTTGTTCGGACGTGATGAAAAGATCATCCCATCGATTCAATATCAGCCGCCAGAAGGAATGGACAGTGCAGTTGTCGGATATGTTCTGGACGGTTCTGTGGATGATAAGGATGTTATTTCTTTGATCCTTTATTGGGCCGATAAGGGCTACCTGAAGATGAAGGAAAAAGGTCAAAAGGACATGGAATTTATCAAACTCAAAGATATTCCAGACTCAGAACCAAGATATCAGAAAACAATGTTTGAAGCTTTATTTAAGAACAGAAAAAAAGTGAAAGCTTCTTCTTTACAGTACAAATTTGCAGATACCGTGCAGGTAGTGAAAGATGATATCAAATATGATTATAAGAAAAATATTTATGCAACATCCTCGAAAGTTGCAAGGATCGTATCCTTTGTATTGTTGCAGCTTCCAATCTGTTTATTTGCATTCGTTATGATGATATTTAGTCCAGATGGGATCTTAAATCTGATCCTTCCATTGATGGCGTGGATATTGTATTTTATAGGAATGTTTCTTGCATGCCATAGTGTAGATAAATGGTATGCAATCTCAAAGGGAGCAAGAACGGGACTTCCGATCGCATCGGCAGTACTTTCTATTCTAGGATTCATTTTCTATGGATTATACTATTATGTGAAGATAAAAAGAGGAGAATTATTTGATTTCTTCCATGTGTATCTTGTGATCGTTGCAGTATCATTTATCGGAGTAATCCTGACTGCATTTATGAAGAAGAGAACCCACCAATGTGTGGAATGGATGGGATATCTAGCAGGACTTCGTGATTTTATTGAAACTGCGGAATTAGACCGAATGAAGGTATTGGCGAAAGATCATCCAGACATGTTTTATCATATTCTGCCTTATTCCATGGTATTTGGGTTGTTTGATCTTTATGCAAAGAAACTGGATGCATTAAAACTTCCTGCGCCAGACTGGTATGTCTATGGCGGCAGTGATCCTTATTTCCATTATTATATGATGGGGCACTATATGGATCATGTGGTCTCTGAGAACCTGACAGTTGTAGAACCATCAGAATCTGGAGGAGTTGGAGAATTCTTTTCTGGAGGAGATGGAGGATTCTCAGGAGGCGGCTTCGGAGGCGGAGGAGGAGGCAGTTGGTAGACCGCTTCATATAAACTATCTGGTGACGCGCTCTCGCTCGGATTCGCACGTAGCGGACACTAAATCTGACTGTGGATAATTTTCTCTTTATAGAAGTTTATATTTTCTTTAGAATTGTTTAGATTTAGAATATTGAATGGAGTGGGGATTTTGATATACTTAAGACATAGTTTTTCATATATATTTTAATCCTCTCTTTTCATTAGATTGGGCTGCAGAAGCAGCCCATTTTTATTTCATAGGAAATTTCGATGAAGTCTCTTCTGCAAAAAAATAGCTAAAATGTTACAAAAATGTTTCATTCTTTTGATTTTCTGTTATACTAAAGAAAATTGAAAGTCAATTTGATTAGGAGGAACGATATGGATATAAAAGGGCTTACAGATAAAGAAGTAAAGGAATCGAGAGCGAAATTTGGTTCCAATGAGATTCCAGATTCAGAACCTACGACGTTTTGGCAGGAATTTAAGGAAACATTTCAAGATCCGATGATCAAGATCTTGCTTGCGATCGCGGTGTTGATGATCGTGATGTTTTTCTTTGGATATGCTGAGATTTATGAACCGATGGGGACGATCATTGCGGTGTTGATCGTTGCTTTTGTTACGGCGAAGACAGGGGTTGCGAGTGATACAAAGTATCGAGAGTTGAAGAAGAGTACGAAGAAGGATCAGTGTAAGGTACACAGAAATGGCGTGATTGCAGTGATCGATGTTGATGACGTGGTTGTTGGGGATCAGGTTTTGCTGCAGTCTGGGGATAAGATTCCTGCGGATGGTATTTTGCATACAGGAAACCTGAAAGTCAATAATTCTGCTTTAAATGGAGAAGCAGAGGAGTGTGAGAAGAAAGCAGCCGGAGAGGGTGTTTATCTTGCAGAAGAGATTACAGGAGATACATTTGTTGATTCATATTCTCTGTTTCGTGGAGCTGTGATCTTTGATGGTGAAGGTATAATGGATGTTCAGAAGGTTGGACTTCATACGATGATGGGGAAGATGGCTGAGGAGATGCAGGAAGAAGAACCCGATTCTCCATTGAAGGTAAAACTTTCAAAACTTGCTGATCAGATATCGAAGTTTGGATATATCGGTGCGATCGTGATCGCAGTTATGTATTTTGTATATTTCATTATAATGGCAGGTGGATTTCAGGCATATTTTTCTATGGGACCAGCAAAGGTCGTGCAGGATTTGATCGATGCAGTGTCACTTGCGGTTGTGATCATTGTATGTGCAGTACCAGAAGGATTGCCGCTTATGATATCTCTTGTATTAATGCAAAATACAAGTAAAATGTTAGATCATAATGTATTAGTTCGTAAGGCAGAAGGAATTGAGACAGCAGGATCTTTAAATATTTTATTCAGTGATAAGACAGGAACGATCACAAAGGGAGAATTGGAAGTTGTAGATTTCTTTACAGCGGATGGAACTTCAATTTCTGCAAATGAATTAAGACATCATGGGAAGGTGAAAGGGCTGTTAGATCTTGCGATCGGGAAGAATACACAGGCGATGTTTGATGTTTATCATAAGGTCATTGGTGGAAATGCAACGGATCAGGCGTTGTTGAAATTTATTGGTGAAGAGACATTTTGTATGTTGGATGGGAATGACGGATGTAAGGTCAGTGCCCATCAAGGATTCAATTCTTCCAATAAGTTCAGTCAGGCGAGAATTGAGAGCATAGGCAAGACATTTTATAAAGGAGCACCCGAACGATTGCTTGCAAAAGCAACAAAATATTTAGATGGTGATGGACAGATCAAAGAAATCGATCAGAAAGCATTAAATCAAAAGATTGATTCTCTGGCAGCGAAAGCAATGCGTGTTCTTGCTTTTGGATATTCAGAAAAAGAGCTTGTGAAGAATCAGATCAACGACGACCTTGTGATCATTGGACTAGTGGCGATCAGAGACGATGTCAGACCATCAGCCAAAGATGCCATCAGGCAGGTACAGGAAGCTGGAATTCAGGTTGTTATGATCACAGGAGACCGCCTGGAGACGGCAGTAGCAATCGCAAAAGATGTAGGATTGTTAAAAAAATGAATCAGATAGAGCTTTATCTTCTGCACAGTTAAATCAGATGAGTGATGAGGAAGTCAAAGCTATTTTACCGCAGATCCGTGTGATCGCAAGAGCATTGCCAACGGATAAGTCAAGAATGGTGCGCCTGTGTCAGGAAATGAATCTTGTTGTAGGTATGACAGGTGATGGAGTGAATGACTCCCCAGCATTGAAACGTGCAGATGTTGGATTTGCAATGGGAAGTGGAACAGAGGCTGCGAAAGAGGCAGGAAAGATTGTTATTTTGGATGATAACTTCTCATCAATCAAGGATGCAATCTGGTATGGAAGAACGATCTATCATAATATCTTGAAGTTCTGTAAATTCCAGTTAGTGATCAATGTGACAGCAGTTGTTGTCAGTGCAGTTGCACCATTTTTGGGAATAGAAGAACCATTAAAAGTCACACATTTATTATTTGTAAACCTTGTGATGGACGGGCTCGGAGCAATGATGCTTGGAAATGAACCAGCACTTTCAAAATATATGAAAGAAGCACCGAGAAGACGTGATGAGGGTATTATCAGCAAAGATATGATGACGCAGATAGGATTTATGGGGATATGTTGGTTATATTAAGTTTCTTATTCTTAAAATTACCAGTGATCACGAATCTATTTGATAATAAAGCACAGCATTTAACAGCATATTTTGTTTTATTTATCTTTAGTGCATTATTTAACGGATTTAATGTCAGGGATGAACGATTTGGGATTTTCAAAAGATTAAATGAGAACCCGGATTTTCTGAAAGTATTTTTTATTATCATGCTGGTACAGATTATGATCGTAAACGCAGCGGCAATTCCATTTCAAGTATTTATATGGATCGGAAAGATGTTTAGTTGTATTCCATTTGGAGCAAAAGGCTGGATTGTTACAGTATTGTTATCAATGACGATGATTCCTGTGGATTGTCTGAGAAAATTTCTGTTTGGTTGTGGAAAATAGGCGAGGTTTTTATGATGAAAATAGTGGTAGCGATTGATTCACTAAAAGGAAGCTTAACATCAATTCAGGCGGGAGAAGCTATAGAAAAAGGAATAAAAAAAGTCGATTTAGAAGCAGAAGTAGTCATAAAACCTCTTGCAGATGGCGGAGAAGGAACGGTCGATGCCCTGGTAGATGGTATGGGTGGTAACATGGAATTTATTAAAGTTGCGGGTCCGGCAAGGAAGTCCGTGTTAGCAAAGTATGGAATTATCTGTCCAACAAAATCAGATATGGAAGAAACAAGCACAGCCATTATGGAAATGTCACAGGCAGCAGGTATCACACAGGTAACCGATAAAGAACGTAATCCATTATATACAACAACTTACGGAGTCGGTCAGATGATCGTTGATGCGATTCACAAAGGATGCAGGCGCTTTATCATGGGAATTGGTGGAAGTGCGACCAATGATGGTGGTGTCGGAATGCTGCAGGCGTTAGGATATGATTTCTTAGATAAAGATGGAAACCAGATCAAACATGGTGCGATCGGATTAAAAGATTTAGTACAGATCAAAGATGATAAAGCCATCCCAGAATTAAAAGACTGCGAATTTCATATCGCCTGTGATGTAACGAATCCATTATGTGGAGAACAGGGCTGCAGTGTGATCTTTGGCCCACAAAAAGGTGCCACAGAACAGATGATAAAAGATATGGATCACTGGCTAGCAGACTATGCAAAAATCGCAAAAGAAAGCTTTACAAAAGCAGAGGCAGATAAACCAGGAACAGGTGCAGCAGGTGGTTTAGGATTTGCATTTTTAACATTTACAAATGCAACTTTAAAATCAGGTGTAGATTTGATCTTACACGAAACAAAATTAGAAGAAGAGATCAAAGATGCAGATATCGTGATCACAGGAGAAGGATGCTTAGATGCCCAGACAGCGATGGGAAAAGCACCGATCGGAGTAGCGAAACTTGCGAAGAAATATGGGAAATTAGTCTTGGGATTCTCAGGGGCAGTGACTAAAGGAGCAACTGCTTGCAATGAAGCAGGGATTGATGCGTATTTTCCGATTGTAAGATCGGCTGTATCATTGGAAGATGCAATGAAGAAGAAAAATGCACAGGAGAATCTGATAGATACGGTAGAACAGGTATTTCGTTTGATAAAAGTTTTAAAATAAAAATAATGCAAATAGTTGTAAAAACTCTATAAAATATAATAGTTTTATACGTTAATTGCATAAAACTATTGAAAACTACAAACCAAAAGGTATAAAATCGTACCTAAGACCAAAATAAACGTAACGATTGCTAACAGTTACAAAAGAATGATTTTAAGAAAAAAGTTTGGGGGAATACAAGAGATGTATAATATCGTATCAAAATTACTGATCTACGGTGACATGGACGAAGAATCCATCTTAATGCAGTTAAGTGATATTTTCCGCTGCATGGACGAAGGATCACAGACAAAAGATGTTTTAAGAACAAGAGTATTTAAACAGGTAAAGAGAATCTTAGAAGTTGCAACAGACTATGCATTTGACAAGAATCTGTGGCACAACTATTTAACATACTTACTGATCACAAATGAAAATCCATTCAGTATCACATGCGAGAAAGTCGGAGCAAGTGAAGGAAGTGTCAACCACTTTGCAAAGAGTGATTTTAAGGCATTTAAAGAATTATTTGACTTTGACTTTAGCAGAATCGAAGATGAATTAGGTGTAGATTGCTTCAGCAGAATCTCTGATTATCAGGCAATCGGTAAACCAGAATTAATGTACAATAAGAATGTCAGCGAGAAAGTTCAGGCATTAAGCGGGAGATTAGAGACAGCCAAAGATGAGAATGAATTCTTTGACATGGTCACAGACTTCTACAAAGCCTATGGAGTTGGTATGTTCGGTCTTAACAAAGCATTCCGTATCGAAGAATGTGGAGATAACAACATCCGCTTCCGTGCGATCAACAACATGGATAAAGTCGTATTATCTGACCTTGTTGGATATGAGATTCAGAAACAGAAACTTGTTGAGAATACAGAAGCATTTGTAGAAGGAAGAAAAGCAAACAATGTTCTGTTATTTGGTGACAGTGGTACAGGTAAATCCACAAGTATCAAAGCGATCGTTAACGAATACTATGATCAGGGATTGCGTATGATCGAGATCTACAAACATCAGTTTAAAGATCTTTCCAATGTAATCGCACAGATCAAGAACAGAAACTACAGATTTATCATCTACATGGATGACCTTTCTTTTGAAGAATTTGAGATTGAATATAAGTTCTTAAAAGCAGTCATCGAAGGTGGAGTGGAAACAAAACCTGAGAACATCTTGATCTATGCAACCTCCAACCGTCGTCATCTGATCAAAGAGACATGGAATGACAGATCTGATGTGGAAAACAGCAACGGAATGCACAGGTCCGATACAATGGAAGAAAAATTATCTCTAGTAAACCGTTTTGGTGTGACGATCAACTACTCAAAACCAAGTCAGAAAGAATACTTCGAGATCGTTTTCGAACTTGCCCGCAAAGCAGGAATCAAGATGGGAGAAGATGAACTAAAACTTGAAGCAAATAAATGGGAATTAAGCCACGGAGGAATCTCTGGACGTACTGCTCAGCAGTTTATTAATCATTTAATGGGACTTCAGGCTTAAAAATCATAGGAATTACATAGTTTAAAAACTTTCTGCATGGAAAAGATGCAGAAAGTTCTTTTTTTCTATATGGAACCCTTGCGAAAGAATTTGTCTTTAGGCTATAATAAACATAAGTATGTAGATACATGCACAAGATGATATTTTATAGAAGAAACAGAAAGTGAGAATATACAATATGTGGTTAGCAGACCAATGGAAAGACTATGAAGTCTTAGATACATCAAACGGTGAGAAATTAGAACGCTGGGGAGATTATTTTCTGGTAAGGCCAGACCCACAGGTTCTATGGGACACCCCAAAGAAGTTAAGACAGTGGAAGAAGCCAAATGGACATTATCACAGAAGTCACAAAGGCGGCGGACAGTGGGAATTCTTTGATCTTCCTAAGACATGGGATATTCAGTACAAAGAATTAAAATTCCACTTACAGCCATTCAGCTTCAAACATACAGGATTATTCCCAGAACAGGCAGTGAACTGGGACTGGTTTTCAGATAAAATCAGAAAAGCAAATCGTCCAGTAAAAGTATTAAACTTATTTGCCTACACAGGAGGTGCAACACTTGCAGCGGCAGCAGCAGGAGCATCAGTCACACACGTTGACGCATCCAAAGGTATGGTAAACTGGGCAAAGGAGAATGCACAGCTTTCTGGATTAAGAGAGAAACCAATTCGATGGTTAGTAGATGACTGTGTGAAGTTTGTAGAACGTGAGATCCGAAGAGGTAATCATTATGATGGGATCATCATGGACCCTCCATCTTATGGAAGAGGACCAAAGGGTGAGATCTGGAAGATCGAAGAGAAGATTTATCCATTCATTGAACTATGTACAAAGATTCTGTCCGATGACCCATTATTCTTCCTTGTAAACTCCTATACAACAGGTTTACAGCCAGCAGTTTTAACTTATATGTTAGAGACTCAGGTAGCAGCGAAATTTGGTGGAAAGTAGTCTCAGATGAGATCGGATTACCAGTTTCATCCAACGGATTGGTCCTTCCATGTGGGGCATCTGGACGCTGGGAAAAGTAAGTTCTTAAGATTTACTGAAATTTCGCAGAATATGTAAAAAATCGTTGAATTTTCTTGGAAAATGTTTATAATAAGAGAGTATGTGTACGTGTGTAGAACTGCACGTATACGGATAAAGTAGAAATAACATAATAATGATAGATAAGAGAAAGCGAAAGGGGAATTTTTGCTATGGCAGCAGGAACAGATATTGGAATTGATTTAGGAACCGCCAGCGTATTAGTTTACGTCAAAGGAAAAGGTGTAGTATTAAAAGAGCCATCTGTAGTGGCATTTGATAGAAATACAAATAAGATCAAAGCAATCGGAGAAGAAGCACGTTTAATGTTAGGAAGAACACCAGGTAATATCGTGGCAGTTCGTCCATTACGTCAGGGAGTTATCTCTGATTATACAGTTACAGAGAAGATGTTAAGTTATTTTATCAGCAGAACAGTTGGTAAGTCTTTATTTGGAAGAAAACCTCGCATCAGTGTTTGTGTACCAAGTGGTGCAACTGAAGTAGAGAAGAAAGCCGTAGAAGATGCAACATATCAGGCAGGAGCAAGAGAAGTTTCCATCATCGAAGAGCCAGTAGCAGCAGCGATCGGTGCAGGAATCGACATTGCAAAACCTTGTGGAAATATGATCGTTGATATCGGTGGTGGTACAGCTGATATCGCAGTTATCTCTTTAGGTGGAGTCGTAGTAAGCAACTCTATCAAAGTAGCTGGAGATGACTTTGACGAAGCAATCGTACGTTTCATGCGTAAGAAACATAACTTATTAATTGGAGAACGTACAGCAGAAGAGATCAAGATTAATGTAGGTACAGTATACAAACGCCCAGAAAATCTTACAATGGACGTTCGCGGACGTAACCTTGTAACAGGACTTCCAAAGACAGTGACTGTGACATCTGAAGAAACAGAAGAAGCTTTAAGAGAACCTGCATACCAGATTGTAGACGCAGTACACAATGTACTGGAGAGAACTCCACCAGAATTAGCAGCTGATATTTCTGATCGTGGAATCGTCTTAACAGGTGGTGGATCTTTAATTCAGGGATTAGAAGAACTGATCGAAGAGAAGACTGGAATCAACACAATGACAGCAGAAGATCCTTTAACAGCTGTAGCAATCGGTACAGGAAAATATATCGAATATTTAGCAGATGATGATAAAAAATCAAAGAACAAATAATCATTAGAGATTCAAAGAGGCCAGGATGGCAATTCATCCTGGCCTTAATTCACGTTATACTGTAGATCAGAAGAAAGGAGAGAAAACAATGGCATATTTGAAAGGATACGTAGATCATATACGTTTTCGGAATGAAGATAACGGATATACTGTATTAAGCCTTGATGTCGATGGAGATGAAGAGACTGTCGTTGGATCATTTCCTTTCTTAAATGATGGAGAATACATATCTTTGGAAGGAGATTATGTCGATCACCCAGTGCATGGACCACAATTTCAGATGAGAACTTATGAGATTGTGGCTCCAGATGATATTGACAGCATGGAACGCTATTTAGGTTCCGGAGCGATCAAAGGAGTCGGACCTGCACTTGCAAAACGTATTACAAAGAAGTTTAAGATGGATACCTTCCGAGTTATCGAAGAGGAGCCAGAACGTCTTGCAGAAGTAAAAGGAATCAGCGAGAAGAAAGCCAGAGCGATCGCCGTGGAATTCAGTGAGAAGCAGGAAATGCGTCAGGCGATGATGTTTCTGTCTGGATATGGAATCAATAATAATCTTGCTGTGAAGATTTATAAAGAATATGGGGATCATTTGTATACGATCATTCAGGAAAATCCATATAAGATGACGGATGATATTGCAGGAGTCGGATTTAAGATCGCAGATGAGATCGCGAAGAAGTCGGGATTGGAAGCAACTCAGATTACCGTATCATTTCTGGAATTTTTTACACCTTAATGCGGGCACTAAATGAAGGCCATGTATTTTTGCCAAAACGTATTTTGTGCAGAAATGCAGCTCATATCTTAGGGGTAACACCAGAAGATATCGAAGAGCATTTATTAGAAATGATGATCGATCGCAAGATCGTCATTGAAGAGGATGAAGAGACAAGAGTTTATGCAGCACCACAGTATCATATGGAAGTCAATACGGCAAGAATGTTGCTGGATTTAAATATCCATTATGATGTTTCCATTTCTGAGGTGGAGACAATGATCGCAATGATCGAAGAGACAGAGCAGATTACATTTGCTGAAAAACAGAAAGAAGCGATCCATGCAGTGGCACAGGATAGTATCGTTGTCTTAACCGGAGGTCCGGGAACTGGTAAGACGACAACGATCAATGGAATGATCCAGTATTTTGAACATGAAGGACTGGATATCCGTCTGGCAGCACCAACAGGAAGAGCAGCAAAGCGTATGACAGAGGCAACAGGATATGAGGCAATGACGATCCATCGTATGTTAGAGATCAATGGGGAAGCTGACAGGGAGCGTGACATGAAAAAGGGAAATGCATCCATGTTTGAACGTAATGCGGGCAATCCATTGGAAACGGATGTGATTATTATTGATGAGATGTCCATGGTAGATTTATATCTGATGAATGCACTCCTGCAGGCTATGGTGCCTGGAACAAGATTGATCATTGTAGGAGATGCCAATCAGCTGCCATCGATCGGTGCTGGAAATGTCTTAAAAGATATGATCTCATCAGGACAGTTTAAAGTCGTGGAATTAAACCAGATCTTCCGTCAGGAAGAAGGCAGCCATATCGTAAGAAATGCCCATCTGATCCATCAGGGAAGACCAGTTGAATTAGATAATAAGAGCCGAGATTTTTTCTTCTTACAGAGAAATAATATTCAGGATGTATTGGGAGTTTTAGTATATTTAGTACGGGATAAACTACCAGGATATGTCCATGTGAAACCATATGATATCCAGATCTTAACACCAATGCGAAAAGGTGAACTTGGTGTTGAGAGGCTCAATCAGGTCATGCAGCAATATTTGAATCCACCATCTGATGAGAAGAAAGAAAAAGAGATCGCCTTTGGATTATTCCGGGAAGGTGACAAAGTCATGCAGATCAAGAACAATTATCAGATTGAATGGGAAATGCGAAATAGTAAAGGATTCACCGTAGATAAGGGAGTTGGAGTATTCAATGGTGATATGGGAATCATCACAGAAATCAATGATTACACAGAGAAGATCACAGTCTTATTTGATGAGACGAGGGAAGTCCAGTATCCGTATGCAAGTCTTGATGAATTAGAACTTGCATATGCAGTCACGATCCATAAATCACAGGGAAGCGAATACCCAGCGGTTGTAATGCCAATCTTAAGCGGACCAAGAGTATTATTTCACAGAAACCTTCTGTATACAGGAGTCACAAGAGCAAAAAACTGTTTAACGATCGTAGGAGACAGAAATATGTTATTTTCCATGATCCAGAATGTCAATGAGCAACGGAGGTATACAACCCTTGCACTGCGCTTAGATCAGATCGCAAATGAATCCGAAGAAAGCGGTCCGATGGATGATCTTGGAATCTAAAAAGTAAAAAATAAAGAGAAAAATGCCAGAAACCGTCATCTTTTAGAGGACGGTTTTTCTTGTTTGAAGTCCTTTTCAAACCTTATAATGAAGGGGAGGAAAGGAAGGGACATATGAAAGAAAAAAGACGTATGATATCAGAAGCAGCCAGGCAGTTAGGCCTTGAAACATATCATTTAAGAACATGGGAAGAAGAATTTTCCTTAACGATCCCTCGAAATGAAAAAGGATATCGTTGTTATGGAGACAAAGAAATACATACATTTGAACAGATCCGTGATATGAGAAATGCTGGATTAGACAGCGAAGAGATCAAACAGAAATTATCCGGAAATATCATTCCATTTCCGGCAGAAAAACAGATGAATACGTCTGATAAAATGATGCAGTTTCAAAAAGTATTGGTAAAGATCATGGGACAGGCAATCTTGGAACAGAAAGATTATATTGCAGATCAGATCAGTTCTAAGGTTTCAGACAGAGTAGTAAAAGAAATGGATTATCAGTTTCGTCTAAGAGAAGCCGAAGAAGAAAAAAGATTTCAGAAACTGGATGAGATGATCAGAAATCAGCAAAAAGCAAGAGAGGAAATTGCAGCATCCAGAGAAAAACGAAGATTTTTCAGAAGAAAACGAAAAGAAAGATAAGTAAAGATTGTATTTGGATTCAGACAATATTATAATAAATTTATCAGCTCTGATCTGTAACAGATGAGGAGTGAATAGATAGAGTGAGGAATTCGAATATGAAGAAACGACCAAAGATCCTGGTAGTCGGAAGTCTTATGATGAATCAAGGCATAGAAACATCTGTGATCCCAGAAGAAGGACAGACAGTGATGGGTGAAGATATTAAGAAATCACCCGGAGGCAAGGGGGCTAATCAGGCAGTACAGATGGCTCGCCTTGGGGCAGATGTTACGCTGATCGGTAAGATCGGAAGAGACAGGGATGGAGAAGAACTGGTTAAAGTATGTAAGGAAGCAGGAGTGAACACGGAACAGATCATTTATGATGATGTGCTCCCAACAGGATCTTCGATTGTATTATTAGAGACTGTTCCAGGACAGAAAGTAAAGAAAAGATCGATCGTTATACCAGGGGCAACAACACAATTAATGGTTGATGAGATCGCATATCTGGAAGATGAGATGGACAAATATGATCTCGTTGTGCTTCAGAATGCAATACCGATGGAAGTCAATGAAGCAATTGCGGGCTATGCATATAAACATGAAGTTGATGTAGTATTGAATCCTATTCCGGCAAAGAAGCTTTCAAAAGAACTTATGGAGTGTGTTACATACTTGATCGTCAATGAGCAGGCAGCAAAATCAATGACAGGTATTAAGATCCATAGTGATTGGAAGAGGGAATGGACAAGATTTAATCTCGATGAAGCAAGAGTCGTATCTGCGGTGATTCGTGGACGAGGAGTACCAACAGTACTGATCACACTAGCCGAGAAGGGTGTGATCATGAACACACCAGAACGTTTTTACTATAAGAAAGCGATCGAAGATGTAGAAATGGTCGATCCAAGAGCCGCAGGAGATGCATTTATCGGGGCATTCTGTACAAGGATCTGTACGGATGATTCTATTGGAAAAGTGCTGACGATAGCGAATTATACAGCAGCCCTATCCATTGCAACAGAAGGGGCAATAGAATCCTTGCCAACATCGAAACAAGTAAGAGAATATATGGAACAAAAAAGAGATGCATAAAAATGCATCTCCTTTTTGTTGTTTGAACAATATACGTACCTGGAAATTATTCCTGGCTGATAGCTCCTGCTGGACATCCGTCTGCGCAAGCTCCACATTCCATGCATGTATCTGCATCGATTACGTACTGTCCGTCTCCTTCGCTGATAGCTCCTGCTGGGCAAGTTCCTTCGCAAGCTCCACAAGAAATACAAGCGTCTGAAATTACATATGCCATAGTTATATCCTCCTTATATAAATAGTATAATCATTAGTAGCGGGTAAATCCCGCTCGACCATCTCTATTTTAATATACTTAGGAAGGAATATCAAGTGATTTTGTTGTATTTTTAACAATAATAAGTGGAAAATTTATAAAGTTATTTTGACACTTTGAGCAGAATGTATTATACTGTGAATGTTAGTTTAAACTATTTTAGAAAACATGTATCGTAAAACATATTTTCTGAAAATATTATTAAATTTTATGGAGGAACAAACGAAATGGCAATTTCAAAAGATATGATCATCGCAGATCTGATCGCATTAGATCCAAACTATGCAGCAATCCTTATGGCATCTGGAATGGGATGCGTTGGATGCCCATCATCTCAGGGAGAAAGCATTGAACAGGCAGCTTATGTTCATGGAATGGACTTAGATGAACTGCTTGGAAGATTAAACGAATATGCTCAGACAAAAGAAGCATAATTAATCGAGCAATAAGAAATTAGAAGTGAAAAAGGACTATACTCCTTAGTGTATTAAAAACGCTAGGAGATATAGTCCTTTCTTTTTTTGCAAATAATGATCAAAGTGGCAAAAGTACCAAAACTCATCATTAAAATCATAAAAAGGTTGTTGAACGATTGTAAAAATAACCAAAAATATCATCAAAAAACCTTGATTTTATGCCAAATTCACGATTAGTTTATAAAATTTTTATATTTGTGCAACGTTGAGCAAAAATGTTGCACATCACAGGAATGAGCAATAGTTGCTCCATTTTTTGAACCCAAAGAGAATTGTATTGATAAAAATACCCAGATATAATGTAATCAACAGGTAAGGAACGAAGCTTACAAAATGCAACAAGCAACCTGACCGTAAGAATAATAAAAGGAGAGTGATAAGTCGTGGCAAATCGTGACACAATTTACAAAGAACTGATCCAGCTTGACTGGGAAGTCAAAGATCAGGACGAATTTTTTGACAAGATGACAGATAAGCTTTTAGAGCTTGGATATGTAAAAGATACATTCAGAGATGCAATTAAAACGAGAGAAGCAAATTATCCAACAGCTCTTCCGGTTGAACCGTATCCGGTAGCTATCCCTCATTCAGACCCAGAGAATATCATCAAACCATTTATCGCATGTACAAGATTAAAAGATACGATCAAATGGTGTGAGATGGCAAACAATGATGTTCAGCATGATGTAAAATTCATCTTCATGTTAGGATTCCTCGGTGGACATGATGATCCAAATGCAGGAAACGAACATGTTGAATTACTTCAGGTACTGGTAACAAATTTCCAGAAGCCAGAAGTTATGGACAGATTAGTAAACGCTAAAACTGAAGATGAGTACATGGAAGCAGTACTTTCCATGGAAGGTCTTTAAAATAACCAATAAACAAAACTAATAAAGGTTTTTAGAAAGGAAGGTCTTAAAATGAAACAGATCGTAGTAGCATGTGGAAGTGGAGTAGCAACTTCTCAGACAGTAGCAAGTAAAGTAAATCGTCTTTTAAAAGAGAACAATATCCCTGCTGAAGTATTAGCAGTAGATATCAAATCTGTAGACCGTTACATCGCTGGAAGCTGTGCTTACATCGCAATCACAAAAGTAACAAAAGAATATCCTATCCCAGTTATCAATGGTATCGCATTTTTAACAGGTGTTGGACAGGATGCTGAATTCAAAAAAATTAGTTGATGCTGTTAACGCATAAGATGCGAAGCAGTTTTAACTGATTTTTGAAAGAGAGAAAAGGAGAATTATATGAGTGTTTTAGGAAATGTTATTAACTGGATCCTGGGATTAGGTGCTGCAATCTTCGTACCAATCATCATTATCATCGCAGGATTGATCGTAGGAATGAAAATTAAAGATGCCATTTCAGCTGGTATCACATTAGGTGTAGCCTTCACTGGTATGTCAATGCTGATCGGATTTATGTCTGATGCTATTGGACCTGCTGCAAAGGCAATGTTAACACATACAGGAATCAACTTACCAATCGTTGACGGTGGTTGGACAACATTATCAGCAATCGCATGGTCTTGGCCATATGCATTCTTAATGTTCCCACTGATGATCGGATTAAACATCATTATGCTGATCATCAACAAAACAAAAACATTCAACGCTGACTTATGGAATGTTTGGGGAAAAATCTTTACAGGTGTAGCAGTAGCAGCCGTATCTAAACCATACTTTGGAACAGCAGCTTCTATCGCATTAGCATTTATCGTAGCTGGTATCCAGATTATCTTTGAATTAAAGATGGCGGATATGTATCAGTATCGTATTGAAAAACTTTCTGGAATTCCAGGAGTAACATGTACACATAAGATGGGATTCACTTCTATCTTCATGTTCCCAATCGACTGTGTTTTAAAGAAGATCCCTGCATTAAACAAACGTTTCGATGCAGCAGCATTAAAAGATAAGATCGGTATCTTTGCTGAGTCTCACGTATTAGGATTCATCCTTGGTATTATTTTTGGTGTTCTTGCAAAATATAAAGTAGCAGCAATTTTAACATTAGGTATTCAGGCTTCATGTGCATTGACACTGTTCCCTGTAATCTCTAAATATTTCATGATGCATTAGAGCCAATTTCATCAGCGATCAGTGCTTTCATGAACAAGAAATTTGAAGACAGAACATTAGTTGTAGGTCTTGACTGGCCATTCATGGGTGGTGCAAACGAAATCTGGTTAGCAGTATTCTGGGCTATCCCTGTAACATTATTATTCTCAATGTTCTTACCAGGAAATGAAATCCTTCCATTCGCTGGTATCGTAAACAACGCTATCGCTGTAGCAGCTTTCCTTGTAACAGGTGGTAACATCATCCGTATGTTGATCTTAGTTACATTATTTGCACCAGCTTACCTTTGGGTTGGTACGATCATGGCACCATTTATCTCTGATCTTGCACGTTCAACAGGAGCAGTTGCATTAAAAGCTGGAGAATTAATTTCTTGCTCATCTATCGATGGACCTATCCAGACATATGCATTCTCTCATGTATTTAAGATCATGGATGGAAACTTCTTCCCATTAGTATTATGTGTGATCTTTGTTGTATGCTTTGTTGCACTTTACAAATACCTTGGAAAAGAAGAAGCAGAAGGAAGAGAGATCAACTAGGATTGATCCTCAATTATACATAAAAATTAGACAGCAGAAAGAAATGAGGTTTCAGTTATGCAGAGATTTGTAAATGATCCAGATTATATTGTAGAAGATATGGTAAAAGGGTATGTAAAAGCCCACAAAGATCTGATCAAACGTTCAGAAGCAAATGATCGTGTTGTCCAGTATGTAAACGCTCCTGTAGAAGGCAAAGTTGGTCTTGTAACAGGTGGTGGATCAGGACATGAACTGCGTTTCTTGGCTATGTCGGAAAGAATATGATGGATGCAGTAGCAGTAGGTGAGATTTTCTCCTCACCTTCTGCTCAAGCATTTTATGACGCTTTTATGTCAGTAGATTCCGGGCAGGGAGTTGCATGTTTATTTGGTAACTATGCCGGGGATAATATGAATGTAAAGATGGCGATCCGCAAAGCAAAGAAACAGGGTGTAACTGTAAAATATGTAGTAGCAACTGATGACGTTGCGTCTTCTCCAAAAGAGACAAAAGAGAAACGTCATGGTATTGCAGGTGGTGTGTTCATGTGGAAGATCGGAGGAGCGAAAGCTGCTTTAGGTGGAACACTGGATGAAGTCATTGACGTAGCACAGAAAACTGTAGATAATACGAGAAGTATTTGTGTCGGATTAAGTCCATGTGCAATTCCAGCAGTTGGACATCCAAATTTCCAGATTGAAGATGGAAAGATGGAATTTGGAATCGGACATCATGGAGAACCTGGTATCAATGTACAGGATTTAAAACCAGCCAAAGATATTGCAAGACAGATGGCTAAGGCAGTCATTGATGATATGGAACCAGAAGAAGGTTCCGAAGTTGCAGTCTTAATGTCTGGATTAGGAGCTACTCCAGTTATGGAACTTTACGTTCTATATGATGAAGTAGAAGAATACCTGAAAGAACAGGGATTATCAGTTACAAAGTATTTATTGGAGATTATGTAACATCTCTTGATATGAACGGAGCAGCATTGACTGTCCTTAAATTAGATGATGAATTAAAAGAATTGCTTGATTACGAGGCAAAATCTCCAGGAATTGAAGTGTAAACTTATTAAAGTAATAGACTTGATGAAAGAGGTGCACCATTGTATTTAGATGAAAGAGGTTATACAGTTCTTAAAACGATTGTGAATAATCCCGCGATCACGGGTAAGGAAGTGGAAGCGTCTTTACAGCTATCCAGAAAGCAGCTAAGCTATGCGATCGAGAAGATCAATGATTATCTGCAGGACAATGGAATGCCAAAGATCGAGCGGTTAAGGACTGGAAAATTTATCATACCAGTTGCTGTCATTGAACAATATCAGACAGAAGAGATCACTGGAGATGGAACAACGTATATTTATACGGATAAAGAACGTGGACTTTTAATTTTTCTGATGCTTCTTTGTGTACGCGAAGAACTATCAATTTATCATTTCACATCAAAATTAGAAATCAGTAAAAATACATTTCTAACAGATCTTAAGAAACTGGAACAAAGATTAGAAGAATATCATTTGGAAGTATTATACAGCCGGCAGGAAGGATATCACTTAGTCGGCAGTGAATATGCAAAACGTGAGATGATGGTCACATCAATTCGTGGAATCTTAAAGATTCCAAGAGGAAAAGAGACGATCATGGATATCTGTCAGATCAGTGAAGAGATGATGGAGCAGGTGGAAAAACAGATTTCAATGATTGAGGAACGTCTGCAAGTTCGTTTTACAGATGAGAGACTGAAAGAACTTCCTTTGATCATGTGTTTGATCATTATCAGAACACAGAAGGGAAGGATTCTTCGGGAGCTTCCAGAGACATTTCAACATATTGCCGGTACAAAAGAGTATTCTGTGATGCTTGAGTTTGCAAAAGAATACGGAATTACCTGGCAGACAGAAAAATTATTTTTGACAGCTCAGATTCAGATTTCTAATTTCCATACACTGCAGACAAGAGATTCTGCACAGGAAGAAGAATTGATGAGAGCTTCAGAAGAAGTGATCGTTAATTTTGAGAATCTGATCTGTGTAACGATCAATGAAAGAGAAACCTTGCTAGAAGCATTGTTTCAGCACATCAAGCCAGCATTTTATCGCATGAAGTATCATTATCATATCGAACAAAGTATTTTAGATATGGTCCTCCCACAATATGCATCACTTCATGCAGTTGTCCGTAAGTCGATCGGACCGGTTGAGAAATTAGTTGGAGTCGAGGTGCCAGACGAAGAGCTCGTATATATTACAGCATTGTTTGGAGCATGGCTTCGAAGAGAAGGAATTCTTGAACTTGCACCGGAAGCAAAGAAACGAGCAGTGGTTGTATGTGCCAATGGAATATCGGTTTCAAATTTTTTATATTTTACATTGAAAGAACTGTTTCCAGAGATTGATTTTATTGCATGCCTTTCTATGAGAGATTTTGCAACCTATGATGAAACAAAGTTTGACATTGTATTTACGATGGTAAGACTAGAGACAGCAAAGACACAATTTGTTGTAAAGCCATTCCTTGATGAGATATCTAAGATGAAATTCAGGGACAAAGTCATGGGAGAATTAGTTGGGATCGTTCCTCGTAAGCTAGATGTTTCTACATTATTAGATGTCGTTCGAAAATATGCAGATATTAAGGATGAAGAAGCTCTGAAAAGGGAATTCGCAGTAGCACTCAATCCAGAGACAGAAGAGGAAAAATCCGACAATGTAAGAACGAAGTTCAGATCGGGCTGAAAGATGTTTTAGTAGAGGAAACGGTACAAGTATTAGATCATGTACTTCCTTGGGAAGATGCAATCCAAACGGTGGCCAAGCCGTTGCTGGATCGTGGGGATATCACAGAGAGATATGTTCAGAAGGCAATTGACAATATCAAAGCAGATAAACCATTTATCATGATCGCAGACGGAGTGATCATGCGCATGCAGGGGTTGATGATGGAGCGAAAAGAGTATGCTTATCATTGCTTACGATGCCAGAGAGAACGGATGTTTACGGATATATGGAAGCTGATGTCGTCATTATGATCGGAACTCCTGATCCAACGAAACATCTGGAAGTGTTAGAACAGTTAAATCACATTATTGAAGATAAAAAAAGCTTGCAGCTTTTAAAGAAAGCGAAAAAGCCAGAAGATATTATTAAACTTATTCAAAAACGAGAAAAGGAGAAGAAGAAATGTTAGAATCATTAAAAAAAGACGTTGTAGCTATGGCAAAACGTGCTCAAAAAGAAGGATTATGTAAACATTTATCTGGAAACTTAAGTGCAAGAGATCCAGAAACAGGATATGTAGTGATCACACCAACACAGTAGATAGAGATTTATTAACAGCAAGAGATATGGTTGTTCTTGATCTTGATGCAAACGTTATCGAAAATGAATCAGGACTCCGTCCAACAAGTGAATCTTTAATGCATCTTCAGATTTACAAAACAAGACCAGATGTGAATGCAATCTGCCATACACATTCTATGTATGCAACAACATTCGCTGTATTAAACAAACCAATTCCAGCGGTTGTATATGAAATTGCTAACTTAGGTGTAACAAAATCCAGAATCCCAGTAGCTCCTTACGGACGTCCAGGAACAACAGATCTGTCTGATAGTGTTATTGAACCAGTTCAGGAAGCAGACGTATTCTTATTACAGGGACATGGAGCAGTGGCTGTATCTCAGGGTGACATCTATGATGCATACTTAAGAGCTGCTTATATCGAAGAATTAGCTCAGTTATACTACAATGCACTTTGTGCAGGACAGGGCGAAGAACCATACTTCTTCCCACCAGAAGAATTACAGAAATGGGAGTATCCATCTCAGATCAAATTCCCTAACAAATAATCGCTTACATAGAAGAAGGAGAATATGCAATGAAGAAAATTATCAACCAGCCAGATAATTATATCAAAGAAATGTTAGAAGGAATCTATATCGCACATAAAGACGATCTTGCATGTGTAGATGGAGACTTACAGGTTCTTGTTTCTAAACATAAAAAAGAAGGTAAAGTAGGTATTGTCACAGGTGGTGGATCAGGACATCTTCCATTATTCTTAGGATATGTAGGAAAAGGTATGATTGATGGATGTGCAGTTGGTGATGTATTCCAGTCTCCAAGTGTAGACCAGGCGATCGCATTAACAAGAGATGCAGATCAGGGTGCCGGAGTATTATATATCTACGGTAATTACAATGGAGATATCTTCACATTCCGTCCAGCAGCTGATGAAGTTGAGATGGAAGATGATATCGAAACAGCAGAAGTATTAGGAGCAGACGATGTTGCTTCAGCAGGTCCATCTGCACCAGGAGAAAAGAGCACACGTCGTGGTGTTGCAGGAATCTTCTTCGTATACAAATGTGCAGGAGCTGCAGCAGATAAGATGCTTTCTTTAGAAGAAGTAAAACGTGTTGCAGATAAAGCAAATAACAACGTGCGTACAATGGGGGTAGCTTTATCACCATGTACAGTGCCAAGAGTCGGTAAGCCAAGTTTCGAAATTGAAGATGACGAAATGGAAATCGGAATGGGAATTCATGGAGAACCAGGAATCCGTCGTGGTAAATTAGAGCCAGCTGATCAGATTGTTGACGAAATGTTAGAGAAGATTGTTGCGGACCTTCCATATGAAAATGGTGACGAAGTTGCAGTACTTGTAAATGGTCTTGGAGCAACTCCATTAGATGAACAGTATATTGTAACACGTCGTATCAATCAGGTTCTTGAAGAAAAAGGAATCAGCGTATACAAATACTATGTGGGAGAATATGCAACAGCGATTGAAATGGCTGGATTCTCAATCTCATTATTAAAACTTGATGATGAATTAAAAGAATATATCGACCATCCAGTTGATACACCATTCTTCAAACAGGTTTAGGAGGCATTTTAGTATGGAAACATCTTACTTAATCAAATTATTAAAAGAGATCAGCGACATTATGGCTGAGAATAAAGATAAGCTGATCGAGATGGACGGAATCGTTGGTGATGGAGACTTAGGTCTTACAATGTCCGATGGATTCAAAGCAGCATACGATGCAGTATCTGACGGAGCAATCGCTGATGCAGGAAAACTGTTATTTGCAGCAGGAAAAGCAATGGCGAATAAAGTTCCTTCAACAATGGGATCTTTGATGGCAACTGGTTTAAAACAGGCTGGAAAAGATCTGAAAGGAAAAGAAACATTAGAAGATGCTGATGTAGTACAGATCTTTGCTTCTTACGAAGCGGGAGTTGCGAAATTAGGTGAAGCGAAGGTTGGAGATAAGACATTCCTTGATGGACTTCATCCAGCAGTAGAAAGCTTACAGGCTTCTTTAGCAGCAGGGGAATCTTTAGCAGATATGGCAGGGAAAGCCGCTGATGCAGCAGAAGAAGGATTCAAAGCTACTACAACAATGTTAGCAGTTCATGGACGTGCTGCAACAAGAGGAGAAGCATCCAGAAGTCTGGAAGATCCAGGAGCCAAAGTTGCATCGCTGATCATGCAGGCATTTGCAAAAAGTTTATAATTCTTAGCATGTGATTTATAAAGATAAAACAGTACATTGTAATAGAGATATTATAGTGTACTGTTTTTTAGGAGGTATGTTATGTTAAATTTTCAATATTTTACACCGACCAAGGTTGTATTTGGCAAAGATGCGGAATTGAAGTTGGTCCGTTGGTAAAGGAAGAAGGGTGTAAGAAAGTTCTGGTACATTATGGTGGACAAAGTGCTAAAAAGTCTGGACTGTTGGACAGAGTCTGCGAAGCATTAAAGGATTTTGACATTGATTATGTAACACTTGGAGGTGTAGTTCCAAATCCACATCTTTCAAAAGTATATGAAGGAATCGAATTATGCAAGAAAGAAGGAGTAGATTTCATTCTTGCAGTTGGAGGAGGAAGTGTTATCGATTCCTGTAAAGCGATTGCGTATGGACTTGGAAATCCAGAGGTTGATGTATGGGATCTGTTTACAGGAAAGGCAAGACCAAAAGCATGTTATCCACTAGGAAGCGTCTTAACGATCGCAGCAGCAGGAAGTGAAATGAGTAATTCCTGCGTTATCACCAATGAAGAAGGATGGTATAAGAAAGCACTGGATACAGATCTTGCCAGACCTAAATTTGCGATCATGAATCCAGAGATCACATATACCTTGCCAGACTATCAGACACAGTGCGGATGTGCAGATATCATGATGCATACAATGGAACGTTATTTTGTATTAGAAGATACAATGGAGATCACAGACAAGATCGCTCAGGACGTTATGAAAAATGTCATGAAATATGCAAAGATCTTAAAGAAGGATCCTGAGAATTATGAAGCAAGAGCAGAGATCATGTGGTGTGGATCTCTGTCACATAATGGTTTGACAGGCTGCGGAACTTGCGGAGGTGACTGGGCAACGCATCTGATTGAACATGAGCTTGGTGGAATGTTTGATGTGGCTCATGGAGCAGGGCTTGCAGCTGTATGGGGAAGCTGGGCAAGATATGTTATGGACGAGAAACCAGAACGATTTGCACAGTTTGCAGTCGATGTTATGGGAGTAGAAGAAAGCGATGATGTAAAATCAACAGCATTAAAAGGTATTGAAGCAGTCGAAGAGTTTTATAGAATGATCGAGATGCCAACAAATATGAAAGAACTTGGAATCAATCCAACCGACGAGCAGATAAAAGATATGGCAATGAAAGCAACGAATCATGACACACAGCAGTTAGGTGCATTTAAAAAATTGTCAGCAAAGGACTTAGTAGAAATTTATAAAACAGCAAAATAAATCCAATAAGAAGCCATGTATCTATAAAATAGAAAAAGGAATTCCTGAACACAAAATATTCGGGGATTCCTTTTCGTTTGTTTTAATAAGCAGCCATTTCTTCAACGGCCTGTTTTTCAATAATCGTCGTCAGATGTTCATTAAATAAAGCTTTCGTTGCATATGTGTTTGGCAGACGTTTGCAATATTCTGATAAAAGCTGATGAATCTCATCCATGACCGTGCTGTTCGGCGAATCGTCAAGATCCGTCAATGAAAGATAGTAGCACTGGTTTTCAGAATCTTTATATAAAGTACTGGACAGGCTGTACTTGTTCAGTAACTTTGAAGCAAATGCAACGTCATCGAGAGAAGTAAAAGCAAAGATGCCAACTCCGTCATCGGCGAGTACACGTTTCATATCATTCCTGAATCTGCTGAAAATGTGGATTTTCCAAAGTCTGAAAGCAGATCTGGAAGATTAGATAAAATGTCTTCATCAGCTCCCGCGAGCTGTCCAGCCAATAGACTTTTCGGCAGTTTTTTATAATGTTCACGGAAATCCTCCGGGTTATCCACTCTTGTGATCACAAGGATCAGACATTCTTTGGATACAGGAATTGCCTCAACCATCAAAGGATTATCTTCACTTGTTTCAAATCCAAGTTCTGTGGCTGCCTTATTCATCAATTCCCGGAACAGACCCTTTGCCTTCTCAGAACCAAAAGCCAGTTCACTTAACAGAGTTTCCTTTCCTTCTAAGTCTTCTTTATTTAAAGTACATCGGATCTGATTATCACTGATACGTTCTATTTTCATAATCATCACTCCTTTACTACTTTGATGTTATTATAGTATTACTTTTGCAGTGTGTAAAGCTTTTTCAAGAAATTTACAATTTTATCCATAAATAGCTTGAAATAATTTCCAATTATGTATATAATTACATTATGTCGCGACAAGACTTACATTTGGAAACAGTGCGGAATTTTTATATACCACAAGAAACACTGACCATGTAAGGAAGAAACTTTCATTGTATGAGATTAAGAAAGTAACAAGAAATATCTGCTTAATAAGATTGGAGGGTACGTATGACGAGTCATGATGAATTATCTTATTATCTGTCACAAGGACTGGCGATCCGTGTGGACGGCATTACAATAAGTGATGCGAATCTGGAACATCTAAATCTAATACTCAACGAAGATGATTCTTACATGAAAGAGTATGTCAACGATCAGGAAGGAGAGATCTACGCCATAGAATATCAGAAAATCAAAGAATAATATGCAAAGAGTATAGCAGAGCTGGGAGATTAATTTCCCAGCTCATTATTATTATATATCTGCTAGATAGCTTTCAATGCCATCTAAGATACATTGAACAGCTTTTTTCTGATACCCATCATCCTGAAGAGCTTTCAATTCCTCAGGATTAGATAAAAAACCACACTCCACGATCACGATCGGATAAGGATTATCCCGAAACAGATAATACTCAGCATTTGCCTTTGCCTCCCTGTGATTGTTCGGATCAAGCCCCTTGATCAAAGCAGACTGGATATGATCCGCTAACTGCTTTGATTTCTCAGACCCTTGCGGATAGAAAACCTGAGCTCCATGGACATCACTGCTTGGATAACTATTCTGATGAATGCTGATCACTGCCATAGGATCATTCTCAAAAATGAGCTGCTTTCGATTGGACAGATCACTTCGTTTCTCATTTTCTTTCGAATCCGCAAGATTATAGTCCCCATTTCTTGTCATATATACTTTATAATTTTTCTTTTCCAGAAGTTTTTGAAGCTTTAATGCAAGAGAAAGATTGATATCCTTTTCTAAAATATTCGAATTTCCAACCTTCCCAGGATCAGAACCGCCATGTCCGGCATCGATACAGATCACATTTTGATTCTTGACAGTCTGTGCAACAAAGATAGGGAATGTAATAGAAGAAACAGATAATAAAACGACGATCAGAAGAACACCCCAGAAGATGAAACGATGTTGTTGATTCATAGGAAGAACATCCTTTTTCTTTTTATTAATCATTATATGATGTAAGTATCAAAAGTATAAATTGCGAAGTCTCAATGGTGCAATACTTTATTTTTCCATATTTAATGTTATAATAAATCCAAATGACTACATTTAATCATTGAAGAAAGATTAAAAGTCAGGAGAGTTTAATATGGAAACAAGACTTGTAAAAATTAATAATATGGAAGATTGCAAAAAGGACATGGAAGAAGCAGGAGAGCTGATCAAAGCAGGCGAACTTGTTGCATTTCCAACAGAGACAGTCTATGGTCTTGGAGGGAATGGATTACTTCCTGATGCGGCAAAGAAGATCTATGCAGCGAAGGGAAGACCTTCTGATAATCCATTGATCCTTCACGTATGTGATATGCAGATGGTAGAATCTCTGGTCAAAGAGATTCCAGACAATGCAAGACGTGCGATGGAACATTTCTGGCCGGGACCTATGACGGTGATCTTGCAGAAAGCGGATCAGGTACCAGATTGTGTGACAGGCGGACTTGATACAGTAGCGATCCGTATGCCGGATCATCCAGTTGCATTAGAGCTGATCAGAAGATCAGGAGTGCCGATCGCAGCACCAAGTGCGAATACATCTGGGCGTCCAAGTCCGACAAAAGCAGAACATGTCATGGAAGATCTTCATGGAAAGATTCCGATGATCTTAGATGGGGGAGCTGTTATGGTAGGTGTAGAATCAACGATCATTGATTTTACAGAAATAGTTCCAGTGATCCTAAGACCAGGATGGATCACAAAGGAGTCCATGGAAGAATTTCTTGGGTGTGAAGTATTGATGAATACATCTTTAAAAGCAAGCGATCACGGAATTCCAAGAGCACCTGGAATGAAGTACAAACATTATGCACCAAAAGCACAGATGGTACTTGTACTTGGTGATGATCAGGAGAAAGTCGTTGATCATATCAATCAGCTTGCGAAAGAACAAAAGGAACAGGGTAAGAAGATAGGAATCATTGCATCGGATGAGACAAAAGACCTCTATCAGGCAGATGAAGTTATTTCTGTAGGACAGAGAGCACATCTCGAGACAGTAACAGCACATTTATATGATGTATTAAGAGAATTTGACCATAAGGATGTTGATATGATCTATTCCGAAGGATTTGAAGGTGAACCCTTAAGTGAGGCGATCATGAACCGTATGGTAAAAGCAGCAGGACATGAAATCCTCCGTATTTAAAAAGGAGAATATTTTGAAGAAGATAATAATGGTGAGTACGAATAATACGTGCCGAAGCTTTATTGCAGAGTCGATCCTTCGCCAGTATCTTTTGGATGCAGATCAGAAGAATGTTGAAGTGATCTCAAGAGGGCTGGTCGTATTATTTCCAGAACCTGTCCATGTCAAAGCAGCAGACATGGTAATAAAGACGTGCGGGATTGAAAGTCTTGATTTTCGGTCTGCGCAGCTTACGCAGGAAGAAGTAGAAGAAAGCGATCTGATCTTAACCATGACAGAAGAGCAAAAAGATAAGATTTTAGAAGAATATCATGGATACAAAGAGATTGCGACATTGAACGAATATGCCAGAGTGGAAGGTGCGATCATTGACCCATACGGCATGGAAGATGACGACTACGAGCGCTGTTTTGAACAGATTGCCCGTTTAGTTAAGAAAATATGGCAAGAAAGACTAGGAGGAAACAAAATGATAGGTATTGGTAGTGATCACGGTGGATATGCATTAAAACAGGCAGTTATCAAACATCTGGAAGAAAAAGGATATGCAGTGAAAGATTATGGATGCTATTCAGAAGAATCCTGTGATTATCCAGTTTATGCAAAAGCAGTAGCGAATGCAGTCAAAGACGGAGAAGTAAAACAGGGAATCTTAATCTGTGGAACAGGAATCGGAATCTCTATTACAGCGAATAAGATTAAAGGAATTCGTGCAGCACTTTGTAGTGACACATTCAGTGCGCATGCAACAAGAGAACATAATGATGCAAACATTCTTGCAATGGGAGCACGTGTTGTTGGAGAAGGTTTAGCACTTGATATCGTTGATACATTCCTTGAGACAGAATTCTCAAATGATGAGAGACACATTCGTCGTATCAATATGATCGAAGACTAGAAGAGAAAATCAAAGTTATATAAAAATAAGATATAAGCCATATGAATAAAGAAGATATGCAGACAGTTTCTTAGAAGTGATCAACGGTTTGCATGTCTTTTTTGTATACAAAATCATCTTGGAAATGATAAAAGACAGTTAAGATTCAGTTAAGAAGCAGAAAAAATCATCAGATCTTAACACGAAAAAACTGACTAATGTTCATTTGTATACACTGCAAACCCTTATGTTTTGGTGCTTTTTACTAAATTCAGAAGTGGTTCTTTGTAAGTATTAAACAAAAACAAACACAATCTTAACGAAAAAAGAATTGACAAATAAAAATTTGAGGAATAAAATAACTTCCAGAACAAGGGTGTTTACAAGATATATCGTAGACACTCTTTTACTTTTGCAGAAATTAAACCCTTGGATCTCTGCAAAATTAAAATTAAAGAAAGGTGAGGAGAAAATGGGTTCATTGGGAGATTATCTGATGGAAGAGCTGTCACTTAAGACAAGCTTTACGATCCCCATCGGCGGAGGTATTCCAGTACCGCAGTCAGCCGTAACAACATGGGTGATCATGGCAATCGTAGTGTTGCTCTGCATCATATTCGTACGGAACCTGAAAGTCATACCAGAAGGACCGCAAGTTTATGTGGAAGCCTTAGTTGGTTTCATCTATAACTTCATCGGTGGTCTGGTCGGCGAAAAAGGGAAACGTTACATACCGTTTCTTGGAACAATTCTGATTTATCTTGGCTGTGCAAATATTTCGGGATTTTTCAGAGTAAAACCGCCAACGAAAGATCTGAATGTTACCGCAGGATTAGCGATCATCAGTTGTTTTTGATCATATATTCCGGAATCCACGAGAAAGGATTGAAGGGATATATACACAGTTATGTGGAACCTATGCCAATGATGGCGGCCATTAACATCCTTGAATTATTTACAAGACCGTTATCACTGTGTATGCGACTTTTTGGAAATGTCTTAGGAGCATTCGTTTTGATGGAATTGATTACACATATCGCACCAGCAATCGTGCCATTACCATTTAGTTGTTACTTCGACTTTTTCGATGGGTTGTTGCAGGCATATGTATTTGTATTGTTAACATCACTGTTTATCAGTGAATCAATTGAGTAAGATGTATCATGACAGATACACAAATTTAATTTTTATTTAAAAGGAGATTAGAACTATGGGATTAGCAGCTATTGGAGCAGGAATTGCAGTATTAACAGGTTTAGGAGCAGGTATTGGTATCGGTGTTGCAACAAATGGAGCACTTGGAGCAATCGCAAGACAGCCAGAAGAAGCTGGAAACATCAATAAAACATTATTACTTGGTTGTGCATTAGCCGAAGCTACATCAATTTATGGATTAGTTGTTGCGATTCTGTTAATCGTAATGAAATAGAAGTAGGAGGCGGAAGATATGTTTCTGAAATTAGACTGGGGCATTATCTGGCCGATCGTCAACATTGTCGTATTTTATCTCTTGCTTAGAAAATTCTTATTTGGTCCAGTCAGTGAGGTCATGGAGCAAAGAAAAAAAATGATCTCAAGTGACTTAGATGATGCAGCACAGACGAAAGCTGAAGCAGAAGAGATCAAGCAGGAATATGAGAAAAACCTTGCACAGGCAAAGGATGAGGCAGGACAGATTGTTTCCGACGCAAGAGCAAGAGCCAAGAATGAATACCAGAATAAGATGGATCAGACAAAAGAAGAGATTGCTCTTATGAGAGAAAATGCCCGTAAAGACATTGAAGCTGAGAAACAAAAGACGATCGCAGGTCTTCAGACAGAGATCGCAGGTATCGCACTTATGGCAGCTTCGAAAGTTGTGGAAAAAGAAGCAAACGACAAAGGCAACGAGAAGCTTTTGGATGATTTCCTGAAAGAGGCAGGTGTCTAGCATATGAAGAGAATTTCCATGACGTATGGACAGGTATTGTTTGAACTTGGAATCAAAAAAGAAAGTTTGCAAAAAGCACAGGACATGCTTCATGAAAATGAAGAGCTTTTAAGTGCATTAGAG